>Ga0247807_10000070_pt1 | contig 102096 bp, 86 predicted proteins | sample UWRJL074202C1_FD_179931 | JGI IMG/M metagenome (GOLD analysis project Ga0247807, IMG submission 179931) | Plant litter microbial communities from Arlington Agricultural Research Station in Wisconsin, United States - UWRJ-L074-202C-1 | ecosystem: Environmental > Terrestrial > Plant litter >...
CTCGATTACCATTAGTTTGGCATCGCCGGAGGCTATTTTAGAGCGCTCTAGTGGTGAGGTGTTAAAACCTGAGACTATTAATTACCGTACTTACAAACCAGAACGTGATGGTTTGTTCTGCGAGCGTATTTTTGGTCCGGTAAAAGATTACGAATGTCACTGTGGTAAATACAAACGTATCCGTTATAAAGGTATTGTTTGTGACCGTTGTGGTGTGGAAGTAACGGAAAAGAAAGTACGTAGAGAGCGTATGGGACACATTAACTTGGTAGTTCCTGTAGCGCATATCTGGTATTTCCGTTCATTGCCTAACAAAATTGGTTACTTATTAGGTCTTCCTACTAAAAGATTAGATTTGATTATTTACTACGAGCGTTATGTAGTTATCCAGTCTGGTTTAATGGAAGATCAGGGTATCCAGTATATGGATTTCCTTACTGAAGAGGAATACCTTGATATTTTAGATAAATTACCAAAAGAAAATCAATATTTAGACGATAAAGATCCTAATAAATTCATCGCCAAAATGGGTGCTGAAGCGTTAGAAGATTTGTTGAAACGTATTGATCTTGATACTTTATCTTATAACTTACGTCACCAGGCGGCTAACGAAACTTCACAACAACGTAAAAACGAAGCTTTAAAACGTTTACAGGTTGTTGAGGCTTTCCGTGGTGCAAGAACACGTATTGAGAATAATCCAGAATGGATGATTATCAAAATTGTTCCTGTTATTCCACCAGAATTGCGTCCGTTAGTACCTCTTGAAGGTGGTCGTTTTGCAACTTCAGATTTAAATGATCTTTACCGTCGTGTAATTATCCGTAACAACCGTTTAAAACGTTTGATCGAGATTAAAGCACCAGAGGTTATTTTACGTAATGAGAAACGTATGTTACAGGAAGCTGTGGATTCGTTATTTGATAACTCACGTAAAGTAAATGCGGTAAAAACTGAAGGTAACCGTGCATTGAAATCTCTTTCAGATATCCTGAAAGGTAAACAAGGACGTTTCCGTCAGAATTTATTAGGTAAACGTGTAGATTATTCAGCACGTTCTGTAATTGTTGTAGGTCCAAACCTTAAATTACACGAATGTGGTTTACCTAAAGATATGGCTGCTGAGCTTTTCAAACCGTTTATCATTCGCAAGATGATCGAACGTGGAATTGTGAAGACGGTTAAATCTGCAAAGAAAATCGTAGATAGAAAAGATCCTTTAGTTTGGGATATCCTTGAAAATGTTTTAAAAGGACACCCTGTATTACTGAATCGTGCGCCTACTTTGCACAGATTAGGTATTCAGTCTTTCCAGCCTAAATTAGTTGAAGGAAAAGCAATCCAGTTACACCCGTTAGTGTGTACTGCATTCAATGCCGATTTTGACGGTGACCAGATGGCTGTGCATTTACCTTTAGGTCATGCTGCTATTTTGGAAGCTCAGGTATTGATGTTAGCTGCCCACAACATTCTTAACCCTGCGAATGGTACGCCAATCACAGTTCCTTCACAGGATATGGTTTTGGGTCTTTATTATATTACTAAAGGCCGCAGAACTGACGAAGGTCGTGTTGTTAAGGGACAGGATTTCTCATTCTATTCTCCAGAAGAAGTGATTATCGCTTATAATGAGAAAAGAATTGATCTTCATGCTTTCATTAAAGTAAAAGTTAACGTTAAAGATAATGATGGTAACATCGTTAATAAATTAACTGAAACTACGGTTGGCCGTGTATTGTTTAATCAAATGGTACCGGAAGAAGTAGGATACATCAATGAATTATTAACTAAGAAATCTCTGAGAGATATTATTGGTGATGTGGTAAAAGTTACCGGTATGTCTCGTGCATCCAGATTTCTGGATGATATTAAAGAGCTAGGTTTCCAAATGGCATTCAGAGGTGGATTATCATTTAATTTACAGGATGTTAATATTCCGGTTGAGAAACAAGCTTTATTAGAACAAGCTTCTGCTGAGGTTGAAGAGGTAAGGAATAACTATAACATGGGATTCATTACCAATAACGAGCGTTATAATCAGATTATCGATATTTGGACACGTATCAATAACCGCTTAACATCATTCGTGATGACGCAGTTATCGAGCGATAACCAAGGTTTTAACTCGGTATATATGATGCTTGACTCTGGAGCACGTGGATCTAAAGAGCAGATTCGTCAGCTTTGCGGAATGCGTGGTCTGATGGCAAAACCTCAGAAATCTGGTTCAGGTGGTGAAATTATTGAGAATCCAATTCTTTCTAACTTTAAAGAAGGATTATCAGTATTAGAATACTTTATCTCTACCCACGGTGCGCGTAAAGGTTTGGCGGATACAGCGTTAAAAACTGCAGATGCGGGTTACCTGACTCGTCGTTTACATGATGTTGCTCAGGATATGATCGTTAATGCTGCAGATTGTGGTACTTTAAGAGGTATGTATACTACTGCGCTTAAAGATAATGAAGATGTTGTTGAGCCATTGTATGACAGAATTTTAGGTCGTATTTCTCTTCATGATGTGTTTAATCCAATTGATGGTGCATTATTAGTAGGTGCAGGACAGGATATCGATGAAGATGTTGCTAAGGCAATTGAAGAATCTCCGTTAGAAGGTGTTGAAATTCGTTCTGTATTAACTTGTGAAAATAAAAGAGGTGTTTGTGCTTTATGCTACGGACGTAACCTTGCAACTGGTAAACGTGTTCAAAAAGGAGAAGCTGTTGGTGTAATTGCTGCACAGTCAATCGGTGAGCCGGGTACACAGTTAACCCTGCGTACGTTCCACGTGGGTGGTACTGCATCAAACATTGCTGCTGAATCTCAGATCAATGCGAAATTTGATGGTATCATCGAATTTGAAAATGTTCGTACGGTAGCAAATGATACAGGTGAAGAAGGTGTTAAACAAATTGTATTAGGCCGTTCAGGTGAATTCAAAATTGTTGAAGAAGGCACTGGTAAAATCATCATGACTAATAATATACCTTATGGTTCATTCTTATATGTTGAAGAAGGAGCTAAAATTTCAAAAGGGGATAAGATTTGTTCATGGGATCCATATAATGCGGTTATCATCTCGGAATTTGCCGGTAAGATTGAATTTGATGCGATCATTGAGGGTGTAACCTTCCGTGAAGAATCAGATGAGCAAACTGGTCACCGTGAGAAAGTAATTATTGATACACGTGATAAAACTAAAAATCCATCGGTACGGGTTGTAGATAAAAAAGGTGAATTGATCAGACAGTATAACATTCCAGTAGGAGCTCACGTTTCAATTGATGATGGAGAAGCTGTTAAAACTGGTCAGATCTTAGTTAAGATTCCTCGTTCTACAGGTAAAACAAGAGATATTACGGGTGGTTTACCACGGGTAACTGAATTGTTTGAAGCACGTAACCCATCTAACCCGGCTGTTGTAACCGAGATTGATGGTGTGGTAACTTTAGGTGGTGTGAAACGTGGTAATCGTGAGATGACTATTGAATCAAAAGATGGTGAAGTTAAAAAATATCTTGTTCCATTGTCTAAACATATCCTGGTTCAGGATAATGACTTTGTGAAAGCTGGTATGCCATTATCAGACGGTTCAATTTCTCCTGCGGATATCTTAGCGATTAAAGGCCCTGCTGCTGTTCAGGAATACTTAGTAAATGGTATCCAGGAAGTTTACCGTTTACAAGGTGTGAAAATCAATGATAAGCACTTTGAGGTTATTGTTCACCAGATGATGCAGAAAGTTCATATTGAAGATCCGGGAGATACTACGTTCTTAGAGAATAACTCTGTAGATCGTTGGGACTTTATGATTGAAAATGATGATATCTATGACAAAAAAGTTGTCGTTGATGCAGGTGAATCAGCTAATGTTAAACCAGGTCAGATTCTTTCTTTACGTAAATTAAGAGATGAAAATTCTCAGTTAAAACGTAAAGACATGAAACAGATTGAAGTTCGTGATGCAAGATCGGCAACAGCCAGTTCTGTATTACAGGGTATTACCCGTGCTTCATTAGGTACTAAATCATTCATCTCTGCAGCTTCCTTCCAGGAAACTACTAAAGTATTGAACGAAGCAGCGATTGCTGGTAAACGTGATAATATGCTTGGATTGAAAGAAAATGTTATCGTTGGTCACTTAATTCCTTCTGGAACTGGTGTACGTGGATACGAACGCATTATCGTTGGTTCGCAAGAAGAATACGATAAATTATTAGCTTCAAAACAAGAAGAAGAAGTAGAAGCGTAATTTTAGATGACACATTAAAAAGTCTCCCCGCAAATTGTGGGGAGACTTTTTTTTTGGATTTGATTACCACCTTAAGCAATAAAACAAGTAGTTTTGCTATATGGAAGACCAAAACAATGATAACCAGATTAACATAGAACTTTCTGAAGAGATAGCGGAGGGGATATTTTCTAACCTGGCTATAATTACCCACTCAAATACGGAGTTTGTAGTGGACTTTATCCGGGTAATGCCGGGAGTGCCGAAAGCTAAAGTTAAATCTAGAATTATTTTGACCCCTGAACATGCTAAGCGTTTAATGATTGCAATGCAGGATAATATTGACAAATTTGAAGCAATAAATGGAAGGATCAAGACACCAGAAGAACCAGGTGGCTTTCCCTTGAATTTTGGTGGGCCAACTGCTCAGGCATAGAAGAACCCTAGCTTGTTTTATTTAGCTTGTTTTTCACAAAGTTGATTATTGATTCGACAGGATGAGGTTCGAACCAGAAAATCTCCGGATCTCTTCTGAACCAGGTCAACTGACGTTTGGCAAACCTGCGTGTATTTTGCTTGATCTTATCAATGGCTGCATCAAAAGATAACTTACCATCCAGATAATCAAATAACTCTGCATAGCCAACGGTTTTTAACGCATTGAGGTCTTTGTAAGGTTGAAGTGATTTAACTTCTTCCAGAAGCCCCTCTTTAAGCATGAGGTCAACTCTATGGTTAATCCGTTCATAAAGTAGCGGACGCTCCATATTTAAACCTATTTTAATCATATTAAAGGGTCTTTCTTTTTTACTATTTGTTAAAAAGGAAGACACTTTTTGTCCAGTAGATAAAAAGAACTCCAATCCGCGAATCATTCGTTGTGGGTTAGCCTGATCCACTTTGTGATAGTAATCAGGATCTGCTGTTGCTAGCTGGGCTTTAATTGGCTCGATTCCCTCTTTTTCAAATAGTAAATTTAAAGCTGCCCTGATCTGCATATCCGTATCAGGAAGAACATCTAGACCTTTGGTAACAGCATCTAGATATAGACCTGAACCACCGGCCATGATGGCAACATCATGCCGATCAAAAATCTCTTCCAAGACCTGAAGTGCCTCTTTTTCAAAATCTCCTGTACTAAAAAAAGTATTGATGGAATGAGAATCTATAAAATGATGTTTAGCAGCTGCAAGCTCATCTGCATGAGGCTTGGCAGTGCCAATATTCATTTCTTTGAAGAACTGCCTGGAGTCTGCTGAGATAATCTCAGTTGAAAAATGCTGGGCCAATGAAATAGCTAAAGCTGTTTTACCTATAGCCGTTGGACCAGCAATTACAATTAGTGTTTTATTTTTTGCCATTAGATGGCATTAATAATCTTCTTTGCTATCGTATTCTTCATCACCAAAATCTCCATTGTCTGAAAAGTCCTCACTATCGTCGCTTTCTTCACTTTCTTCATCCGAATCATCGCTTTTGCTTGAAGTGGTGATACCTCTGCCGTCCATCGCTTCGAGTTCTTCTGAATCTTCAGGAACAAAATCCATTTCATTCAGAAAATCGAAATCAGTAGAAACAGGGGTAGAGGATACAGCAGTTGCACCAGAATTGGTGGTGTCAAAGATCTTTGGTGCTTCTCCCGTACTTTTAAAAAGAACTGGATATTCTATATTTGGATCTGTCTGAAGAATGATCTTAATCAATTCTACATGGAAATCAAAAGGACGGTCAAAATTATAGATGTAATAAAATTTTTGATGCGGATCTTCAATAAAACTGCTCAGTTTGGCATTCTCCATCAATACGACACCACGGTCAGTTTTTCTCTGCGTTGGAAGGTAAGCGATCTCATCTCCTTTGATCCAGTGGTCTGAACTTACATAAAAAGAGGAAGATTTTTCTGGATTATATCCTGTTGAGCGGTGTACTGCTTTATGTAAATCTTCAAAGGTTTGTGTTGATTTGATATCGATCTCTCTTATCACTTCATCAAAATCTTCAAAACTAATTTTAAATCTATAAATTGCCATTTGAGCTGTATTTCTATTTATAAAATTATAAAATAAAATATATTTTCATCTGAATATATTCTTTATTAATGCTTGCGAAGGTTGAATAAGGTTTATTTTGTTCCTTTTGAACCATAAACCTTATACAGCTCCTCATTATTTATTTTGGTCCGATACAGGTAACAGGCCAAATTCTTTTCCTTTTATCAGCATAAATGCTAACGCTTCATCATGTGAATTTGTTATTTCACCTTCAAGAATTGCTTCACGTATTGCATTTTTGATAAGACCAACTTCTTTTCCTGCTGATAATCCAAATACTTCCATAATGTCAGTACCAGTAACAGGGGGCTGCCAGTTTCTTATCTTATCCCGATCTTCCACATCTTTTAATTTCTGTTTGACCAGTTCAAAGTTGTTGCGGTATTTTTTTACTTTATATTCATTTTTAGTGGTCACATCTGCATTGCAAAGCAACATCAGGCTTTCAATATCTTCTCCTGCATCAAATAACAAACGTCTGACAGCAGAATCTGTAACAACTTCTTGCGCCAGTACAATTGGACGAAGGTGCAGCTGAACTAGCTTCTGTACAAATTTCATTTTCTCATTAAGAGGAAGCTTGAGCTGATTAAAGATTTGAGGGACCATTTTCGCCCCTTTATCCTCATGTCCATGAAATGTCCAGCCATGATGCTCTTCAAAACGCTTGGTCGGTGGTTTAGCAATATCATGTAATATAGCTGCCCAGCGTAACCATAAATCATCGGTTACGGTACATATGTTGTCCAGCACCTGTAAGGTATGATAAAAATTATCTTTATGACCTTTTCCATTAATGATCTCAACACCATATAGGTTCGCCATTTGAGGAAAGATCAATTGGAGTAAACCTGTATTGAAAAGATGTTTAAATCCAATAGATGGTACATCAGATAAGATGATTTTATTGAGTTCATCAGTGATGCGTTCTTTTGAAAGAATGCTGATTCTGTCTTTTTGCTGAGAAATAGCAGCTAAGGCTTGTTCATCTATATTAAAGTTAAGCTGCGTGGCAAAACGAATCGCACGCATCATCCGCAATGGATCATCAGAAAAAGTGATTTCAGGCTCTAGCGGAGTACGAATCAACTTATCATTCATGTCATCCACTCCATGGAAAGGATCGATTAGCTGACCATAATTTGCTTTATTTAAAGAAATAGCCAAAGCATTGATGGTAAAATCTCTTCTAAGCTGATCATCCTTTATTGTGCCATTTTCTACGATAGGCTTGCGGGAATCTGAGCGGTAGGATTCTTTTCTCGCACCGACAAATTCAATTTCCAGATCCCGGTATTTGAGCATTGCTGTACCGAAGCTTTTGAATACGGCTACTTTGCTTTTTAGCTGTTTTCCAACAAGCTCTGCAAAGTCTATCCCATTCCCTAAAACAACGATGTCTATATCTTTGGATGGCCTGTTCAGGAAAATGTCCCTTACGTATCCACCAATCACATAAGCTTCGATATGGTTTTCTTCGGCAATGTCAGCAAGTACCTTAAATACAGGATGTACTAAATTCTTTTTCAAAACGATGTTGTATTCTTTATTAATAGCTTAAAGTGCACACGGGTATTTATAGATTAAATAAATCGTGCGAACCTCATGAAATTCTTATTGAGTTTGCAAAAGTACTAAAACTTACTTTCTAATGAAGGAAAATTGACCCGAAGGGCTTAATTTCATTATCGTTGATGGTTTTTTATGGTTACGAAGTTCTTGTTCCCAATCTACAATATAATCTGCGGCATCTTTGATCTCCTGGTCAATCTCATCAAAGAATTGTGGTGTAGGCTGTCCAGACAGGTTAGCGGAAGTGGAGGTTAATGGTTTTCTAAAGCGATGGAGTAACTGTTGAACAAAATCATGTTTGGCTATCCTAATGCCTACGCTTCCATCGGCGCTTATTACATTTGAGGCTAAGTTTTTTGCTCCGGAAAATATGATTGTAAGTGGATGCTCTGCATATTCAATCAAGTCATAAGCTACCTCTGGTACTTCATCAACATAACTTTGGATTTTGGAATCATTATCAAGTAGAATAATAAAACTTTTATCGGATTCACGGCCCTTGATCTTATTGATTTTTTCTACAGCATCAATATTTGTCCCATCACAGCCCAAACCCCATACCGTATCAGTAGGATATAAAATTACCCCCCCGTTTTTAAGTACAGTTAATGCCTTTTCAATTTCCGTTTTTAACATGTGGTAAATTTATTAAATAATCTCTGGTATTTAATGATGAGGGTTAATGTTGCGGTAAGAATCCATCAGTTGCGTAGCGAGCGTGGCATTGTTGAATTTCTGTACATACTCTATTCCCTTATTTTTCATATAGTTAGCTTTTTCAGGGTTGTTCAGTACTGAATTAATAGCATCAGCTAGATCAGCAGCATTATTAGGGTCGATGTATAAACTGTCTGGTCCGCCTGCTTCTTCTAAACAGGAACCTGTTGCTGCTACTACGGGAATACCACCATACAAGGCTTCAATAACCGGGATTCCAAAACCCTCATAAAAAGAAGGATAGACAAAAATAGAAGCGAGCTGATAAATTGCAGGAAGGTCTTCAAATGGAATATCTTTCAGGAAAATCACCCGGTCTTGCAGGCTCAGTTTCTCAATTTCTTCTATCACCTGTTCTGCATAAGCTTGTTTTTTTCCTACAACTACCAATTTAACAGCTGAAGGAATTTTGGCCAATGCCTGCACAATTAGCAACAGGTTTTTTCTGGGCTCTATTGTCCCTACATTCAATATATATTGGTCTGGCAGATTATATTTTTTAGCTACTGTGGCTTTGATTTCCTGCTTAACTAATTGTTTAAAAGAATCGTCGCAGCTTTGGTAGATCACTTTTATTTTAGCTGGATCTGTTTGGTAATAGTATATTATATCTTTTTTAGTCTGTTCACTGATCGCTATAATTTGATCAGCGTTTTTACATGCATACTTACTCTTAAAATTATAAATGATGCGGTCTATCAATTTATAATTTAATGGAAAACGTAGGTAAATTAAATCATGTATAGTAACTACAGTTTTTATGGATGTGGGTAAGCCAAATGGAATCTCATTACTTAAACCATGATAAAGTGAAATGTTATCTTTTTTAAGCTGTTTTTTGATGCCAAAACTTCTCCATAAAAAGAAAGGACCAGATTGTTCAGGTAATTTCAGGTGAATGTTTCCTTTTTCAAAAAAGGAAACCATCTGTGGTGTTTTTTTAAGCTTTGGAGTATAGACAAAAAAGTGATTTTGATGGAAAAATTCTGATAACTGTAAGATCAGCGATCTGCTGTAATTGCCTAAACCGGTCAGGTTATTTGCAGCTCTTTTTCCATCAAAACCAATATTCATTAAACCGCTACGTTATTTTCTCTTAATGCATCATTAAGTGACGTTTTCAAATCTGTAGACTCTTTACGTTTTCCAATGATCAATGCACAAGGAACCTGGTAATCACCCGCAGGGAACGTTTTAGTATAACTTCCCGGGATCACTACCGAACGCGCTGGTACTATTCCTTTATATTCAACTGGTGTACTGCCAGTAACATCAATAATTTTTGTAGAAGCAGTTAACACTACGTTTGCACCTAAAACAGCCTCACGTTCTACGCGTACACCTTCTACTACAATCGCTCTTGAACCAAGGAAACAGTTATCTTCAATAATAACTGGTGCAGCTTGTATAGGCTCTAATACACCGCCAATACCTACACCACCACTTAAATGAACATGTTTTCCAATTTGTGCACAAGAACCAACAGTAGCCCAAGTATCAACCATAGTACCTTCATCAATATAAGCACCAATGTTAACATAAGATGGCATTAAAATAACTCCTTTAGCGATATAAGCGCCAAAACGTGCACTTGCACCAGGAACAACTCTTACACCAAGTTCTTTATAATTGGTTTTCAATTTCATTTTATCATGAAATACGAAAGGGCCAACTACCATTTCTTTCATCTCTCTGATAGGAAAATAAAGGATAACTGCTTTTTTAATCCACTCGTTAATTCCCCAAGAATTTAAAATAGGCTCTGCAACACGAAGTTCACCTTTATCTAACTGCATAACAACAGTTTCAATTGCTTCACAATATTCAGGATATTCTAATAAGGTTCTGTCATCCCAGGCAGCCTCTATTAACTTTTTCAATTCTTTAATCATTATCAATTTTAATTTTTCACAAAATAAATCAATTTTATGTATTGAGCGTTGTTTTACTTATGTATTTTTGATTTTTTATGGCAGAGCAGGAAAAATTAAGGATAGATAAATACTTGTGGGCAATAAGATTGTTCAAAACAAGAAGTTTAGCGACAGAAGCATGCAAAGCCGGTCGCGTAAAATTTAACGGGCAAAATTTGAAAGCATCAGCTATTGTAAAGCCCGGAGATGTCTACCAGGTATCCAAAGGGATAGAGAAAAAGATGATAGAAGTAGTTGAACTTTTATATACCAGGGCAGAATCTAAGATCGCAGTAACTAAATACAAGGATATTACACCGTTAGAGGAAACACACGCGTATAAATCAATGTTCCATTCTCCTGTTTTGACACGGGATAGAGGTGCTGGCAGGCCAACAAAAAGAGACAGAAGGGAAATTGATGACCTGACAGAGAATCTTTTTGATGAAGACAAGAAAGAGGAAGACGATAAAAAAGACTAATAATCAGTTTTTAAAGGAGAAACTTCCCACAGTTTAAAAGCCTGCTGTGCCTCATTGCGTAAGAGCTGATTAACAGGGATCTTGCGCAGGTGCACTGGCTTTTCAAGCTCCTCGTAAATAAACTGATCGTCAAATCCAATCGCTGCTGCATCACTTTTAGTGTTCGCATAGTAGATGATAGGAATGCGGGCCCAATAAATTGCGCTTAAACACATAGGACAAGGTTCACAGCTAGTATAGATTGTACAACCGCTAAGGTCAAAACTTTTCAATTTCTTACAGGCGATTCTAATGGCAGAAACCTCGGCATGCGCAGTTGGATCATTCGTAGTAGTTACTTTGTTCCCGCTTTTAGAAAGGACTTTTCCATCTTTAACGATTACTGCACCAAATGGTCCGCCTAAACTTTCTTTAACGTTTTTTTCTGAAAGCATGATGGCCATGCGCATGAATTTTTCGTGTGTATGCTCTGTTTTCATCTTTTGAATTTAAAATATACCCGCAAAAAAAATGCCCCGAATATCCGGAGCATTTTCACTTCAATTATAGACGGTTATTTTTTATCTGCTTTATAGCCTTCATTTAAACCAACAATTACCTGGCTGGTTACATCAAGAGAAGCATCTGCAAATAAGATCGCACTGTTACCCTTTTGGTAAGTCAACACCATTTTATAGCCTTTGTCTTTTGCATATATTTTAAGGTAATCTGCAATTTTATTGTATAATTTTTCTTGTTCTTTTGCTTGTTCGTCCTGAAGTGCTGCACCAGCATTTTGCTGATAAGATTGCAATTCTTGTTGTTTACGGGCAAGTCTTTGTTCGGTTGTTGCTCTTTGATCAGCTGGTAAAGTATTTTGATTTTGCTGATATTCTGCTACCTCACGCTGAAAAGCTTGTTGCTTAGCAGCAAGATCCGTTTGCGCAGATTTAGATTTGGCATCTAGTTTTACTTTAAGATCTTTGAAGTATTCATATTTAGTTAATAACGAATCAGAGTTTACATATACAATAGGTTCATTATTATTAACCGCAGGTGTATCAGTTTTTGCCGAAGAACCGGTAGTTGTTTTAGCGTCTTTATTCTGGCATGCAGCCATTACGGAAACTAATGCTACAGCTGTAGCCAGTGTGCTTAGTTTAAAGGATGTTTTATTCATCTATGGTTTTATTTTTTTTATGATTTTCAACTATTTTTCTTTTTGCCCAACCTTTAACGGTGACAATTGAAGATATAAATTTTAGCAAATATAAAATTTACAAATTAGTATCCTAAATAACTCGTTTTTTTTGGCGCCTTTATGGTTTATTTTAGTCAAATAGTTATCCACATTTGCCTTTAATTGGCCATAATTGGTTATTTTTGAATCTTATTTTTTATTAACATTTATGAGCGAAGAAAAAGATTCAAAGTCAAATTATTCGGCAGATAATATACAGGTATTAGAAGGTTTAGAAGCGGTGCGTAAGCGCCCTTCAATGTATATAGGAGATACGGGTGTTAAAGGTTTGCACCATTTGGTTTATGAAGTAGTAGATAACTCTATTGATGAGGCTTTAGCGGGACACGCAGATACAATTACTGTAAATATTCTTAAAGACAATTCTATCCGTGTAGAAGATAATGGACGTGGTATTCCTACGGGCATTATGCAAAAAGAACAAAAATCGGCCTTAGAGATCGTAATGACAGTTCTGCACGCAGGTGGTAAATTTGATAAAGACACATATAAAGTTTCTGGTGGTTTGCATGGTGTTGGGGTAAGTTGTGTAAATGCCTTATCAACGCATTTAAAAGCAGAGGTTCACCGGGAAGGAAAAATCTGGGAACAGGAATATGCAATGGGTAAACCTCAGTATGACGTTAAAGTTGTTGGGGAAACTGATAAAAGAGGTACCGTAATCACTTTTACACCGGATGCTACCATTTTTACCCAAACTACAGAATATCGTTATGATACGCTGGCCTCCCGTTTAAGAGAATTATCTTTTTTAAATAAAGGAATCAGCCTGACCCTTACAGATGAGCGTGAAGTAGATGATGATGGAAAATTCTTAACAGAACTTTTCTTATCAGAAGGTGGATTAAAGGAATTTGTTCAGTTTTTAGATGGAGGACGCCCTTCGCTAATCTCTGAGCCTATTTATGTTGAAGGTGTTAAAAATGGTATCCCTGTTGAACTTGCTCTGCAATACAATGACAGTTATGCTGAAAATGTACACTCCTACGTAAATAATATTAATACCCATGAAGGTGGTACGCACATCGCTGGTTTCAGAAGAGGGCTGACCCGTACGCTGAAAGCATATGCTGATAAATCCGGGTTATTAAAAAATGTTAAATTTGAGATAACCGGTGACGATTTTCGTGAAGGTCTTACTGCTGTAATTTCTGTTAAGGTACAGGAGCCGCAGTTTGAAGGGCAAACGAAAACTAAATTAGGTAACTCAGAAGTAATGGGCGCTGTGGATATCGCAGTTGGTGAAGCATTAGGTATCTACTTGGAAGAATATCCAAAAGAAGCCAGAATGATTGTCAACAAAGTTATTTTGGCTGCAACTGCACGCGCAGCAGCGCGTAAAGCTAGGGAGATGGTTCAGCGTAAAAGTGTAATGGGTGGTTCTGGTTTACCAGGTAAGCTAGCCGATTGCTCTGACAATGATCCTGTAAAATGTGAACTTTATCTTGTCGAGGGAGATTCCGCGGGTGGAACAGCAAAACAAGGACGTGACCGTAATTTCCAGGCCATCCTTCCGTTAAAAGGTAAAATCCTTAACGTGGAGAAAGCAATGGAACATAAGATCTATGAAAATGACGAGATCAAAAATATGTTCACTGCATTAGGCGTAAGTATTGGTACACCAGAAGATGATAAAGCATTAAACATTACTAAACTTCGTTATCATAAGATCGTCATTATGACGGATGCGGATATTGACGGATCACACATTACAACGTTGATCCTGACATTCTTCTTCAGATACATGAAAGCATTAATTGAAGCGGGTTACGTTTATATCGCAGCACCACCCCTTTACCTGGTTAAAAAAGGAAAAGAGCAGGAATATTGCTGGAATGACCAGCAACGTGATAAAGCTGTACAACGTCTAAAAGGACAAGGTAAAGAAGAAAGTGTTCACATTCAGCGTTACAAAGGTTTGGGTGAGATGAATGCCGAACAACTTTGGGATACTACTTTGAACCCTGCTAACCGTACACTGATGCAAGCTACGATTGAGAATGCTGCAGAATGTGACCATACTTTTTCTATGTTAATGGGAGACGAAGTAGCACCAAGGAGAGAATTTATCGAGAGAAATGCTAAGTATGCAAAGATCGACGCATAATTTTTTTTAATAGCAATCAAAAAAGCAAGCTTCAGATAATGGAGCTTGCTTTTTTTTTATAAAATATAATAGGTTTTATCAGTGTGTACTGGTTCAGTTGCCAGCTGATGTTCTTTGAATTGAGAATCATTTAGCATTTGGCACAAATCACGTTCTATCGTCCTTGATATGGTAGTCGTAGGCGTATCCGTTGGTTTATTCTCGAAAGGATCTTGCAGATGAATAGCCATCTTCTCAATCAGCAGAAACGAAGCAGCAATTGCGATCACCATTGGTACTTCAACATATCCGAAGATTTCAATAAGACCAAATGGAAGCAGTATAATGAACAAGTTAATGGTCATATTTATATACTTGCTATAGGTAACTGGAAAAACCGTATTCTTGATCCTTTCAGATCCTCCCATGCGGTCACACAAGTTAGTTAATGTTCTATCAATCTCAATTTGCTGATAGGTATTAATCCAGCCTTCTTTAACTGCAGTCCTGATATCACGTGCATGTAATTCCAAAATAGACATCGGAACATTTTTATACCTGCTTATAAAAAGCATTTCATCTTCTGACATTAACCTGTCTAATCCTACAAGCGGATCGTTATTTCTAAGGGCCTGACTTAATCCATAACACCATGCAATCTGTCTTTTTACGAATTTTTCTTTAAAATTCTGAATTTCTACCGAATAATAAGGATCATCTATAAAATATAACACTTGTCTGGTTAGTGTTCTTGAATCATTAACAATAGCACCCCATATAATCCTTGCCTCCCACCAGCGGTCATAAGCTTGATTAGACCTGAAAGCCAGTAGCAGTGAAATAACTGTCCCTAATAGTGCTGGAACAGCAATTGGAATAGATATTCTTGTGAAATGAAAGTTTTGGTAAAGCACCACAATAGTAATCGAGTATATGGTTACCAGGGTGAGCTCTTTTGTTATTTTCCCAAAAATATAGGTAAGCGGAACATTTTTCTTTAATAGCATAGGTCGGCTTGTAAAATTTCCTGGACTACTACGGGCTCAGGAACAAAGTGAATAATTGGAATACCTGACTTATTTAAAAAAGCAGCAGGGTCGATACAATATTTTGATATCTTTTGGAAGGTATAATCTTCGGGGAAAAACACATTGTCAATTTCATGGGCTTCAGCAAAATTTCTAAAGGAGGCCATTGTGCTGCCGTAGAAATATTCAATTCCCAATGAACTGATACCAGTGCCGAACGACGCTTTTAAATTAATGCAAGCTTGGTGAAATGCTTCTGGTATTTTTGCATAATCAGTACTTCTGCGGGAAAGCATTAAGAGGTCAGAGATGCTGTCGGTAAGTTTAAAAGCATGAAAAAAAATGATTTTAACCTCTTCATTTTTCAAAGTTTTTAATAAATCATGAGTCCTATTTACAGAGGCCTCATTAAAATCTGTTGGAATAAGGATTGTTTTCATTCCACAATAATAGCTCTCTCAGATTACAGCGACATAAGAGCCAGATTAGAAAGGGATTAGAATTTAGGGGGCTGTCTTAATCTTTAAGAGGTAGTAGAATACTAATATCTGTGCCGGAAGGTTCGTTAGGTTTTATCGCTATTGTTCCTTTATGTAACCGCAGAATTGTTAGGGAAAGTGGCAGTCCAACACCATATCCATTATAACGGGTAGTATTAGAGGCACGGAAAAAAGGTTCAAACACATGTTGCAATTCGTTCTCCGGGATTCCAATTCCTTTATCTTTAACCGAGATAATAATATTTGCAGCAGTAACAGAAAGCGTAATCATAACAATGCTGTTGTCAGAATATTTACAAGCATTGTTAACAATATTGGTAATCGCAAGTATCAAAAGATTAGAATTTCCATAAATATTAATACTTTCCGAATTTTCAGGCAATTGAGAAAAATTGAGATTAATCTGATTGCCTGGATTTATCATATCTACAGACCCTTTCACTTCCCATAGCAATTCATCTAAACGGATTTCTTCCCAAAGTTGCTTTTTTCCATCAAATCCTGATTGGGCAAGACTGAGTAAACTAGTCAGAATATTACTCAGACGCTCAGCTTCAGCCTGTATAGTAACTAAAGATTTCTGAAGTTCCGTTTGCTCATCAGGTATTTTTGAAATAGCCAGTTCTGCTTCACCACTGATAATTGTAAGGGGAGTTCTTAATTCATGAGAAGCATTGCTTATAAAATTATTTTGTGTTTCAAATGCCGTTTCCAGCCTGTCCAGCATATCATTAAAAGTCTGTGATATTTCTGAAATCTCATCTTTCCCTTTTACAGGATCCAGACGTTGGTGCAAGTTTTCTGCGCTGATCCCTTTTGCTCTTTTTATTAAGGCCCTTACAGGTTTGAAAGTGAACTCGGAAAATTTAAGTCCCACAAAATAAGACAGCGCGACAGATAAAAAGAAGCCAGCAATTAATATTTTCTGTAAGCTCTTTAATTCTTCATACCCATATGGATCCTTTGCTGAGATGAGTACGATATAGCCATTTGGTCCGTTTCTGAAATATTTACCGGCATAAAAGATATTATTGTTTCTATACCTGGCCATTTGCCCCTTAGCAATTTTGCTGTAAAAGCTGCCAGGTAGGATTATACTATTGTCAGTACTGCGTTTGCCAGATTTCTCGGCAATCAACAAATGTTCTTGCTCAGCAGGTAACCGTTCAAGGTATCTGTTTCGCATTTCTGTATAATCTTTTGTATTCTCCCCGCCAAAAACTTTAATCCTGGCCGTAATATTAACCCTTGCCTCTAATCTTTTATAAAAATCTTCAAAAGCAAATTCATTTGCAAAATACCAGACAAATCCACTGAGGAGCGAAATAATTACTGCTGATAAAATCGCAAACAGGAAAGTAATACGGCTTTTTAAGGTCATTACATTAGTTTCTCTTTTAACATATAGCCCAGACCAACTACGGTATGAATCAGGTTGTTGTCAAAACCCTTGTCTATTTTTTTTCTCAGATAATTCACATACACATCAACAACATTTGTACCCATGTTAAAATCGATATCCCATACATTCTCCAGGATGTCGATTCTTGACAGCGTTTTATTTTTATTCCTGGCAAAGAATTGAAGAAGGCGGTACTCTGTAGCAGTCAGTGTAATTTCCTGGCTATCCCTCATTACTGTTTTCGCAGCAATGTTAATTTGCAGATTCCCAACATTGATAATTTCATCATCCTGCGGCGTTCCCGCATACCTTCTTAAGATCATGCGTATCCTGGCATTTAGTTCGGCAATCTTAAAAGGTTTAACCAGGTAATCATCCGCCCCATTATCTAAGCCTGTTACAATATTCTCTGTTGTACCCAGCGCGGTAAGCATAATAACGGGGATCTGCGGATAACTCTTTTTTACCTGTTTACATAAATCCAGGCCATTAATTCCGGGCAGCATAATGTCCATAACGATCAGTGAGAAATTATGTGCCGCGATCATGTCTAAAGCAATAATCCCATCAGGAGCGACGCTCAATTCAAATCCCTCCGCAGCTAGGCCCCTTGTTAAAACAGATACCACATTTGGTTCATCTTCCACAATAAGTATCTTCATATTTATGTTTATTAATAGGGTTTTATAAATTCCTGGTTATGCTGATTTATTTTTCTGTTGAGAAAAAAATATTTTTAGTTTCTTATAATTAATTTTTGCCTGATATTTATGAAAGATATCACTGCCAATTATGGCATTAATCCTGGGATGTCCCATTAAACTATAAGCTTCATTTACAGACTCTAAGTCCAAAGCCACGGCTGGATATTTTTTAATGATTAGTTTGCCTATCTTTAATTTTGGAATAACTGCCTGTATCGTATTCGATGTTGTAAATAGCGTAGTTGCATTTGTATCTTCCACAGTCGTAATATCCTCCATATTACTTTCTATAAATCCTTTATCAAATACTGATCTTGAAGCTCCGCTATCTATAACCGCCCAGCGTGTAACACCAAAAACGACAATTTCCACCAAGAGATGAAAACCGTCGTCATTTAGATTGATTAATTTAAGTGGAACTGAAATCGTACGCATTAAACGAGTTTCATTTCTTTTAACACATTATTCATGCTCCTTACTGCATCAGCGCTTTTATTAAATGTATCCTGCTCAGAAGCATTTAGATTATAATCGATGATTTTTTCCCAGCCATTGCGGCCGATAATTACAGGCACACCAAGACAAATATCAGATTGACCGTATTCGCCATTAAGTGCAACAGAGCAGGTAAATAGTTTTTTCTCGTCGCGGATAATGCTTTCTGCTAGTGCAGCAACAGCAGCCCCAGGTGCATACCAGGCAGAAGTGCCCAGCAAACCAGTTAAGGTAGCACCACCAACCATCGTATCTGCAGCTACTTTTGCCAGTGTCTCTGCATCCAGTAAATCTGTTACTGGCAAACTTTGGTAAGTGGCATAACGTGTTAAAGGAATCATTGTAGTATCTCCATGTCCGCCAATAACAAATCCCTGCAGATCATTTGGATTGCAGTTCAATGCAACGCTTAAATAATATTTAAACCTGGCACTATCTAGTGTGCCACCCATACCTATGATCTTATTTTTTGGTAAACCAAGTGATTTTAGTGACAAATAAGTCATTGTATCCATTGGATTACTCACCACAACTATAATCGCATCAGGAGAAAACTTAAGGATATTTTCTGCAACACCCTTTACAATCCCGGCATTAATGCCAATTAATTCTTCACGTGTCATGCCAGGTTTGCGTGGCAATCCTGAGGTAATCACTGCAATGGAAGAACCTGCTGTTCTGCTATAATCGTTAGTTACACCTGTTATTTTAGTGTTAAAGCCTAAAAGAGCAGCCGTTTGCATCATGTCAATTGCCTTGCCTTCTGCAAAGCCCTCTTTGATATCTAACAAAATCAGCTCCTCGGCTAATTCTTTTCTTGCTATATTATCTGCACAGGTAGCACCAACTGCTCCTGCTCCAACAACCGTTATTTTCATAGGTCAATTTTTAATTAATGATAAAATGAGCTATGGGCAAGTTATCAATTTAAGGCAGTTTTAAAAAATGCTTTTTAAAACTTTATTTGAGCTTCTTGGTTTTATGAGAAAGAATTTACATTTGCTTAATATTAAAAAGGGCACTATAATGGATAATACACCTGTTGAAAAAGTTGATATAATGTCCTATGCAGGGAAATGGTATTCATTATATTCTATCCCAACTTTTATGGATAAGAGCTGGCGGGAAACTACAGAGACTTATGTAATTCATCCTGATGGTTATTATGCAGTTTTTTCTACCTATAAAGTGTTAGGAGATGATACGCAAAAATATATTAGGTCAAAGCTTTTTGTAGTTAGGGGAACTAATAACGCAGAACTTAAGGCACAATTTGTATGGCCTGTAAAAGTGGATTACTGGATCATAGAGCTTGCAGAAGACTATTCATATGTAGTAGTAGGCCATCCAAAACATAAATTTCTTTTTATCATGTCGCGTAAACCAGATATGCCTAAAGAATTACTGGAAGAAGTAATTGAGCGCTGTCATGCTAAAGGATATGATACCTCAAAGCTTGTTTCACAGGAACATAGGGCCCTGGTTCAAAAAGGGCATTAATTAGCTTGATTTTTCTATTCTGCATTATCCTCTTTTAATTAAAGTTCTTCTCCGGATTTTTCTAAATTCATTTATTTCACGATTGAAAAAACCGTAATTTTGTGTATCACATTGTTTAAAAAGCAAGGATTCATAATTACCCATCTATGTATTTAATTTTTGATACCGAAACTACAGGTCTTCCTGCCAATTATAATGCCCCGGTAACCGATACAAATAATTGGCCCCGGTGTATTCAAATTGCCTGGCAGCTACATGATGAATTAGGAAATTTAATTGAACACCAGGATTATCTGGTGAAACCTGATGGTTTTAACATTCCTTATGATGCAGAAAGGATCCATGGTATCTCTACTGAACTTGCTGCTGAGCAAGGAATAGATATTCGTGAAGTTCTTGATAAATTTAATATAGCGCTTTCAAAAGCAAAGTTTGTTGTTGGTCAGAATGTCGGCTTTGATGTGAACATCATGGGTGCTGAGTTTTACCGTATGGGTGTAGACAGCCCTATGGCACAAATGCCTGTTCTGGACACCTGTACAGAAGTTACTGCAGATCTGCTTAAAATCCCTGGCGGGCGTGGCGGAAGGTTTAAATTACCTACGCTAACTGAATTACATGGATATTTATTCGGAGTACCTTTTGCGGAAGCCCATAATGCAACAGCAGATGTCGAGGCAACTACAAGATGTTTCCTGCAATTAGTGAAAATGGAGGTTTTCAGTCCGGATAAACTTCAGGCTGACGCTGACTACCTTCAGAAATTTAAGACACATAATCCGTCCGTTATACAAGGAGCAGGCCTCAAACACTTTAACCTGAAAGCAGCTTCTGATGAAATCAGGAAAAGACTTGAAAAAATTGAAAGTCCGGGAATTTCTAAACAAACTTTAAAGGACAACAAGCAAGAGTTAAAAGAGGCCACATTTGTCCATCTGCACAACCACACACAATTCTCCGTATTACAATCCACCATTAATATCCCTGGACTGATTGCTGCGGCTGCGGCTGATAAGATGCCTGCAGTAGCCATGACAGACCATGCAAATATGATGGGGGCATTTCATTTCGTTAATCAGGTGCTTAACCACAATAAAGGTGTAGAAGCTAGAAATAAGACCGCTCTGGAAAATGGAGAAACACAGCAAGAAACCGTACTTACGCCAATTGTAGGGTGTGAGTTTTTTGTATGCGAAAACCACCTTGATAAATCCAGGAAAGACAATGGCTATCAGTTAGTTTTGCTGGCTAAAAATAAAAATGGCTATCATAACCTGGCCAAGATGTCTTCTATTGCTTATACAAAAGGTTTTTACTACGTGCCCAGGATAGACCGTGCAGTAATAGAACAATATAAAGAAGATATTATTATGCTTTCCGGAAACCTGTATGGTGAGGTGCCTAGTAAGCTTTTAAACATGGGTGAGAAGCAAGCAGAAGAAGCTTTAATCTGGTGGAAAGAGCAATTTGGACCTGATTTTTATATGGAGATTATGCGGCATAACCAGGATGATGAGAATGTGGTTAATAAATCGCTCATCGCCTTGGCAAAAAAGCATGATGTTAAGCTCGTTGCTACAAATAACACCTATTATATTAATAAAAAAGATGCAAATGCACATGATATCCTGTTATGTGTAAAAGATGCAGAAAAGCAAGCTACCCCAATCGGCAGGGGACGAGGCTATCGGTACGGATTACCTAACCAGGAATATTATTTTAAGTCTGCAGAGGAGATGAAAGCATTGTTTGCAGATCTGCCTGATGCAATTTTGAATATACAGGAGGTGGTAGATAAAGTTGAAATATACAAACTGGCCAGGGAAGTATTGTTACCTAAGTTTGATATTCCTGAACAGTTCGTAATGGCCGAAGATGACGAAGATGCCGGCAAAAGAGGAGAAAATAAATACTTACGTCACCTTACCTATGAAGGGGCTAAGAAAAGATACGGAGAAATCACCCCTGAAATTGAAGAGCGTCTGGACTTTGAGTTACAGACCATTGAAAAAACAGGATATCCAGGATATTTTCTTATTGTACAAGATTTTATCAGGGAGGCCAGAGCGCTGGACGTATCTGTTGGCCCAGGCCGTGGTTCTGCAGCAGGTTCTGTTGTGGCTTATTGTTTATGGATCACCAATATCGATCCCATCAAGTATGATCTCCTTTTTGAGCGTTTCCTAAATCCTGATAGGGTATCCATGCCCGATATCGATATCGATTTTGATGACGAAGGCAGGGGACGTGTAATGGATTATGTTATTAGCAAATACGGCGCAAATCAGGTAGCACAAATTATCACCTATGGAACAATGGCTGCAAAGTCTTCCATAAAAGATACAGCCAGGGTATTGGATTTGCCACTTTTTGAAGCAGATAAAATAGCGAAGCTGATTCCAAACTTAAAACTTGCAAAAATCTTTAACCTGGATGAAAAATCTCTTAGAGGGGTATTGCGTGCAGATGAGTATGAACGGGTTGTAGAACTGAAAGATCTGGCAGATTCTAAAAGCTTGAGTGCTGAGACGATACAACAGGCCAGAATTTTAGAAGGTTCATTGCGTAATACAGGTATCCATGCCTGTGGAGTAATTATTACCCCAGATGATATTACCAATTATGTACCGGTGGCGATGGCCAAAGATTCAGCTTTGTACGTTACGCAGTTTGATAACTCTGTAGTAGAAAGTGCTGGATTGCTGAAAATGGATTTTCTAGGATTAAAAACTCTAACTTTAATCAAAGATACCGTCAAACTAGTTCGGATGAGAACTGGTATTCAGCTTGATCCTGATATATTTCCAATTGATGATGTAAAAACATACGAGCTTTTTCAACGCGGAGAAACCATTGGTATTTTCCAGTATGAAAGTACAGGCATGCAGAAATATATGAAAGAATTAAAGCCAACGGTTTTTGGTGATTTAATTGCTATGAATGCCTTATATCGTCCGGGTCCGTTAGAATATATTCCAAGTTTTGTTCGCAGAAAGAACGGAGAAGAAGAAATAAAATATGATTTAGATGCTTGTGAAGAATATTTAAAAGAAACCTACGGAATCACTGTATACCAGGAACAGGTGATGCTTTTGTCTCAAAAACTGGCTGGTTTTACTAAAGGTGAAGCTGATGTTTTGCGTAAAGCAATGGGTAAGAAACAAAAGGATGTTCTGGATAAAATGAAGCCCAAGTTTGTTGCACAAGCCGCAGAGAAAGGTCATTCTCCAGCTATCTTAGAGAAAATCTGGAAGGATTGGGAAGCTTTTGCTTCTTATGCGTTTAATAAATCCCACTCTACTTGTTACGCCTGGATTGCTTACCAGACCGCTTATTTGAAAGCACATTACCCGGCAGAATATATGGCTGCTGTATTAACGAATAACATGAGTGACATTAAACAGGTTGCATTTTTCATGGAAGAATGTAAACAAATGGGGGTACAGGTATTAGGCCCTGATGTCAATGAATCTATTCTTAAATTTTCTGTAAATATCAACGGGCAAGTCCGCTTTGGCTTATCAGGTATTAAAGGCGTTGGAGAAAAGGCTGTAGAAAGTATTATAGAAGAACGGACAAAAGCCGGAAAATATTTAAGTATCTATGATTTTGCCAAACGGTCAAACACGAGGACTGTTAATAAAAAGGCGTATGAAAGTTTCGTTTACAGCGGTGCATTTGATAGCTTCGGGTATCACCGGGCACAGTTTTTTTTTATTGGGGTAAATGATAAGTTAAATGGAATTGAAAAGCTGATCAAATTTTCCAATGACTTTCAGAATAGTGAATCCAGTTCACAATCCTCACTTTTTGGCGGAACAGTGGCCGATATGATTCAGGAACCTACACTCTCTGTTGTAGCTACAGAATGGACCCTCATTGATAGGCTGAAATATGAAAAAGATGCAATTGGAATCTTTTTAAGCGGCCATCCTTTAGATAATTATAAATTAGAATTAAAAGAATTTTGTCAGCATTCCGTCCGCCATCTTTCTCTGGTCAACAAAATCAGAATGGGGGATACCAATGAAGAAGTTCTTGCCGAATTTGAAAGTGTAAAAAATAGAGAATTAGTAGTTGGTGGTTTAGTTGTGCTCTCAGAGCAGCGTATGACTAAGACAGGAAAGCCATTTGGTACCATTGTTTTTGAAGATTATAATGATAGTTGTCAATTGGCGCTATTTGGAGAAGACTTTGTGAAATTCAAGCAATTTATGACCGATGGTTATTTTCTTCGGATCAGAGGCAGGGTAGGAGAACGTTTCCGTAAAGAAGGTGACTGGGAATTTAAAATTACATCGATAGAGTTATTATCAGATTTAAGGGATAAACTGGCAAAATGTATCACTATACAGATTCCTATTCAGGGCATTAATGATGACGTTATTACACAAATCTATTCAATAATTGAAGAAAATACGACGAGTACGGAACAGCAAAATTGTCAATTAAGTTTTACTGTTTATGATAGTGAGAAAAATGTGGTTTTAGAATTGCCTTCTAAGTCGCTGAAAATCAACCCTAATAATCATTTTCTTGAACAGTTGACATCATTAAATGCAATAAACTATAAGTTGAACTAATGTCATATTGACATTAGAAAAGTTGGTGGCACTACAATTGATTATATCTTTGTATAAATAAAAATAATAATTATGGCTTTAGAAATCACAGATGCCAACTTCGAGGAAGTTGTGTTGAAATCAGATAAACCCGTTTTAGTAGACTTTTGGGCAGAATGGTGTGGTCCATGTCGCATGGTAGGTCCTGTAGTAGATGAAATATCAAAAGAATACGAAGGAAAAGCGATTGTAGGAAAAGTAAATGTGGATAACAACCCACAAATTTCTACACAGTTTGGTATCCGTAATATCCCAGCTTTATTATACTTTAAAAATGGAGAAGTTGTAGATAAACAAGTTGGTGCAGTTCCAAAATCTGTATTAGCTGGTAAACTAGATAAGCAATTATAATCAAGTTATAAATATAACGAGCTTAAAGGCATCCTTAATACGGGTGCCTTTTTTATTTCTCCAGATTTTCTTCAAAATCTATTTCTTGTTTTATTAATACACGATCACTCCAAAAGCAAAATATCGTCATTACAATCAGTATTGCGATTTCTAGTATTGAGATGGATATGTTGTTATTGTTCTTTAAACTGAACCATCCAATTTTTGCAGCAATACAGATAAGTATTGCAATAGTAAATAACCATTTAAAATTCCCTGTACTTACCCTTAATCTTTTTAAGTGTGCCAGGTTCAATGTTAACGCTTTTACTGCATAAATCAGGAGTACAAAAAAAAGAACACACAATAAAACGTATTTTAAAAAACCAATGAGTAAAATAGGTTTTATGGCAATGATACCAGCTAACAAATACCCCGAAGAAACAAGGCCGAAAAAAAACAGCAACAAATAAACCACAGCAATAAATCTTAAAAGCAGGTTTTGAATTGGTGAAATTTGGTTCATTCGACATGTATTTAAAGCTGGCAAGTTATACTTCTTTTGTTAAATTTACACTATGAAGCCTGTTTCATCTCCATCTGTCCCTCATCTTAACAGTAATTTAGAATTGTTAGCCAAACTTGTTGTGGAAGGATTTATTACCGGTCTTCATAAAAGTCCCTTTCATGGGTTCTCTGTTGAATTTGCAGAACATACTGCTTATAACAACGGGGACAATGTTAGAAATATTGATTGGAAACTCTTTGCAAAAACGGATAAGTTATACACTAAACGTTATGAAGAAGAGACCAATCTTCGTTGTCAGTTTGTAATTGATACCTCTTCCTCTATGTACTTTCCTGAGGGCAAAAATAATAAGCTTACCTTTTCAGTACAATCGGTAGCAGCGCTGATCTATTTACTAAAGAAACAAAGGGATGCCTTTGGTCTGAGTTTATTCAGGGGGCAACTTTGGCTAAATACCCCTGCACGTTCTACAACAACTCATCAAAAACAGTTGTTAAGTCAGTTAGAAGAAGTGATGAAAAATCACTCTTTAAATGTAATCACCAATCTCGAAAAGTCTCTTCACCAAGTTGCAGAATCCATACATAAGCGGTCATTAGTGATAATCTTTAGTGACCTGCTTACTACAGTTCATGATGAGGAACAACAAGAGGCATTATTTTCCGCTTTACAGCATTTGAAATTCAACAAGCATGAAGTAATTATTTTTAGCGTAAATGACAGGGATACTGAGATAGATTTTAAGTTCGGTAACAGGCCATATGAATTTACTGATATGGAAACCGGGGAAAGTGTAAAAACAAATGCAGCAATTATAAAAGAGGCTTATATATCCGCTTACGAAGCTTACCGCAAAACGATCGCCTTAAAATGTGCCCAATATAAAATTGACCTGGTAACTGCCGATATTAGCGAAGGTTTTTCAGGCGTGCTATCCGCCTATCTAATTAAAAGACAGAAGATGAATTAAGGTCTTCTATTCTCTCTGTAACGGCTCAGTAACTCTTTTTTGAAGGTTTCCTGTGCTCTGTAATATTTACCCACCGTTTTAATAGGAAGACTTGTTTTTAGTTTATTATAATATTTTTTTTCAATATTCAGATCACGCTGTTTAAAATTTAGTTCATTAGTAATCAACGCCTGTACTTCTGTATCAGAGAGATCTTCAATCTCGGCAATCTTTCTAAAACTAATCATTTTTTCCCTGCGTTCCTGGCGTAATGCAGATTGCTCAGTAGTCCATGCCGTATAAATTGGCCAGAAAACCTTTGACTCTTCCGGGCTAAGATCTAGCTTTTCTTTCAGGTAAGAAACTTTATATGCTTCTATCTCCGTACTTCTGGAACCCGATCTTTGAGCAGAAGCAAAAAAAGGAAGACAGAATAATAAAGAAGCGGCAATTATGTTTTTCATGGCAATATTTATTTTTAATAGTAATGAAGCTACTTTGATAGCGGAATATTTTAATAAGATGTACTTACGATCAGTTAATCGCTGATGACAAATCACTTTGAGAATAATTATTCAAAATATAAGTCTCCAGTTCTTCATTAATCTCCATATTCTTAGAAGTTTCAGGTGCATTTGTTTCAATATGATCGATAATATCCTGTTCATCTAAATCATATAACAACTGCTCATTTGCAAAGTCAGCTACGCTGGCTTGTTTAGTGAAACTCTGCTGGTTTAGATAAAGTCCAAAAGCTGTAACTAAGATAAAACAAGCTGCAGAAGCATATTTTAACACATCAGAATTCCATAGCCGAATAATTTTAGAGACTGATTTAACTGGCAGTTCCTGTATGGCTTCTGTTTCTTTTAATCCTGTAGTTTGTGCAAGTATGCGGGATTGTAATTTTTGAAAATAAAGATCAGGGGCAGTATATCCAGTTACCTCTGGTAAGTTTTGAAGGACATTCTCAGCAGTAGCAGCTATAATACGCGCTCTTGCAGAGCTGAAATATTGTTCAGGGACAGCAAATCCAGACACAGGCACAGCTTCTCTTAGCTTTTCTGTGTATATGGTATTACTGATCGTATCAGGAAGAAATTTAAAATAGTTTTCAGGAACGCAGAATGGATTTTCTTTGTGCAGGCTAGCCAAATAAGGGGCTTCTGCTTTCCATTCATTGTTTTCTAAATCAGTTTTCATTTATCTTTAATTTTCACTATTATCGAAGAAATATAATATTTAGCTAGTTGCCTAAAATTTATATACTATATTGATGCATAAAACGGCAAAAGGTTTAAAGGACAATCTCATCATTTAGCATAAAAACTTCGATTTTTTTTACAGCAATGTGAAATGACGCTTTAAGTGCTCCTACAGAGGTGCCCAAAATTTCAGAGATCTCGTCATATTTAAGTTCGTCGTAATATTTCATGTTAAAAATCAACCTTTGCTTTTCCGGAAGTGTAAGCAAGGCTTGCTGAAGTTTCATTTGAATCTTGTCTCCATTGAAATAAGAGGAAGCAACCAAGCTTTCGGACAACTCTTCAGAAACCTCATCAAGTGAGGTGTGGTTACGTTGTTTCTTTTTATTCAAAAAGGTGATAGATTCGTTTGTTGCGATACGATAGATCCAGGTATACAACTTAGAATCGCTGCGAAATTTTGATAGGTTTTTCCATACTTTAATAAATACTTCCTGAACCAGATCATCGGCATCATCATGATCAATCACCAGCCTGCGTACATGCCAGTAGATTTTCTCCTGATATTTAGAGATAAGCAGGTTAAAGGCTTCATTACGAGTATGCTCAATAGAGAACTTTTCTAATATTTCTTCGTCTTCAACCTGCTTCATCAATTATTTTTTTCTTTTGATTACTTTTTGTACTGCTTCTACAATATTAATTGTATCAAGACCATATTTTGTCATTAACTGATCTGGAGTTCCACTCTCTCCAAAACTGTCATTAACAGCAACAAATTCTTGTGGAGAAGGAAGTTCCGTAGATAATAAACGGGCAACACTTTCACCTAAACCACCAAACTTATTATGCTCTTCACAAGTCACTACACAACCCGTTTTAGTAACCGATTTTAGAATCGCTTCTTCATCTAACGGTTTAATCGTGTGAATGTTTATAATTTCAGCATCAATTCCAAGTTCCGCCAGTTGTTCTCCTGCTTCAATTGCTTTCCAAACCATGTGACCTGTAGCAATAATTGTTACATCAGTTCCCTCGTTAACCATCCAGGCTTTTCCAATCTCAAACTTTTGGTCAGGATCAGTAAATACAGGAATACTTGGTCTTCCAAAACGAAGATAAACAGGCCCTTCATATTCTGCAATAGCTAAAGTAGCTGCTTTAGTCTGGTTATAATCACAAGGATTAATAACTACCATTCCTGGAAGCATTTTCATTAAGCCTATATCTTCAAGAATCTGGTGTGTTGCACCATCTTCTCCTAAAGTTAAACCTGCATGTGAAGCACAGATTTTAACATTTTTGTTAGAATAAGCAACAGATTGTCTGATCTGGTCATAAACTCTTCCAGTAGAAAAGTTTGCAAAAGTACCTGTAAAAGGAACTTTCCCCCCGATAGTCATTCCAGCTGCAATACCGATCATGTTTGCTTCAGCAATACCGATCTGGATAAATCTTTCAGGAAATTCATTCGCAAAGTCGTCCATTTTTAGTGAACCTTTCAGATCTGCACAAAGCGCAACAACATTCGGGTTTTTTTTACCCGCCTCATGTAAACCTGCACCAAAACCAGAACGTGTATCTTTCTTTTCTGAATATGTATATTTTTTCATGTATATTTTTTCAATTGGTAAAGAAGCTTGATGATCAAGATCCTATTACACTTAATAATTAATAATCTCCTAATGTTTCTTTGTTCTGGCCTAAAGCTGAAGCTAATTGATCATCATTAGGTGCAGTACCATGCCATTTGTGAGAACCAACCATAAAGTCTACACCGTAGCCCATTTGAGTACTCATCAGGTTAAGAATTGGTTTTCCTTTTCCTGTTAACGATTTAGCATATTCCAGCGCTTTAATGATATTTTCCATGTCATTACCATTAGAAGTAATTACATGCCATCCGAAAGCTTCAAATTTAGTTTGCAGGTTTTCCAGAGATAATATTTTTTCCGTTGGACCATCAATTTGCTGACCGTTATAATCAATTGTAGAGATTAAGTTATCAACTTTATTATGCGGGGCAAACATAATTGCTTCCCAGTTTTGTCCTTCCTGTAACTCTCCGTCTCCGTGTAAAGTATAAACAAGGGAATGGTCTTTATTCAGTTTTTTAGTTAATGCTGCACCAATAGCAACAGACATGCCCTGACCTAAAGATCCGGATGCGATTCTGATACCAGGTAATCCCTCATGTGTTGTTGGGTGACCCTGAACACGAGAATTCAATTTTCTGAATGTCGCTAATTCGCTCACTTCAAAATAACCAGATCTGGCTAATACACTATAAAAAACTGGGGAGATGTGACCATTAGAAAGGAAAAATAGATCTTCTCCTACACCATCCATCTTGAAATCTGTGGAATGGTTCATTGCCTCAAAATAAAGGGCAGTCATGAATTCTGCACAACCCAGTGATCCACCAGGGTGTCCCGACTGACAGCCGTGTACCATTCTAACAATATCTCTTCGTACTTGAGAAACAATGTCCTCTAATTCTTTGATCGTATGTTTCATTTAAATTGGATTGTTTAACTTATCGTGGCAAATATAGTTTATTATGCCACTTTTCGTTTATAATAAGGTCCCCTAAAGGTCATTTAATGGGACGTTTAATTCGAATTCTATTATTTTTGCAGCAATTCAAGTACCTGCGCAGTAGAATTTTTAGTATCTGCTTTTTTAATAATATGAAGAATTATACCTGCTTCGCTGATAATAAATGTGCTGCGGTTAGTACCCATATATTTCTTGCCATACATGTTTTTTTCTCCCCAAACCCCATAAGCTTCTACTATCTTTTTATCCGTATCGGCCAATAAGGTAAAAGGCAAACTATGTTTTTCTGCAAATTTAAGATGTGATTTTTCATCATCCACACTAACGCCAAGAACTACAATTCCTTTAGCCAGTAATCCCTGATAATTATCCCTAAAATCACAAGCCTCAGCAGTACAGCCTGGTGTATCATCCTTAGGGTAGAAGTATAAAACCACAGTTTTGCCTTCAAATTGCTTTAATGTGATCAAGTTACCTTCCTGATCTGCTGCAGAAAATTCAGGAGCTTTCTGGCCTTCTTTTAATTCACTCATATATTTTATTTATAAAAAGTAATTGAATACGTCTTTACGTTATCTTTCATATCTGCCACCACTAATTTAAACTGATGCTTTCCAGTTGTGGTTAGTTCATCAAACGTGTGCCACAACGTAGCAGTTTTAGTATCAAACTCCATTAATACCCATTTGCCATCAATATAACCATTAAAGCTTTTGATTCCAGAAAGGTTATCCCGGATCTTAAAATTCATTTTTGCAATCCCAGTCATATTTTTTCCATCTGCAATATTCAAAGGGATAACCGTTGGCGCAGTAGTATCTATCGCAATATAAAAACCACCAAAGTTTCTGGGCGAAGCTTTTACAAAACCATTTTCATAAACACCTCCTTGTGAAGCCCCGCTAGTACTTACAATTACAGCCTTATCTTTCAAGTTACCCAGCGTTTCATCCGCTTTAATCCAAAGGTTAAAACCAACATGTAATGGCGTATAATTATTATGTATTTGATAAATTGCAGAATAGGCGCCATTTGTTACCTTAGGTCTCGTTTTAAATACAAAATTAAAATCGTTATATAATGATCCTTTTGGAACAACTACTTTAACCCCATCAGCATTAAATTCATTATCCTTATTATAGGAAAATAAAATGCCTGCAGGTTGATCTGGTGTGCTTACAGTAAGGCTGCCATCAGACTTTACAGAAAAAGGCAACATGCTTTTATTTCCTTTAGAATCAGTAACTATATACCTTAACTGGTGTACCTGCTCATCCCTAAACTCAATTCTTCCATTATTAACCAGGTTACTATAAATCTGTAAAGGGTTACCCGGATCTACAAAGCTTTTCTGAATACTTCTTTTACTGCTAAGAAACGCAGGATAGTCAATGTGTGAATTAATCGCCTTGCTATTTTCAAATGAAAACCTTTCCAGCGATGAAGTATAAACAGTTTTACCATCAACTTCCAGTTCTATAGAATATACACCATTTGTTCCCGATGCACCATTATGCTTATCCGTTGCAGTGATTCCAAAACCAATTTCTCCGCTTACATTAATCATGTTAACATTATTTATGCGGTAACTTCCTGCAGCGCCTGTAACTTGGAAATATTGCTTCGGTGTATATTCGCTAAAAGGTTTTTTATTTAACTTATAGAGATACAAAGAATAGATTACTGGTGGAATATTATCAGGAATCTGGATGCCAAATAGTTGTGGGTTAATTGTATACTCTGTTTTAGTATCCCTAATCTCAAAATGCAAATGAGGACCACCAGAACTTCCCCTGTTTCCAGAGTAAGCTATTAAATCACCCTTATGTACAGGGAAAAGATCTGCATCAGGAAATTCATCCAGCTCAAATGTTTTTTTCTGATATTCCAAAGCCTTAACCGCCATTGCAATTTTTGGTGCAAAACGAGAGATGTGTCCGTAAACGGAAGTATATCCATTTGGGTGATTTAGATAAATGGCTTGTCCAAATCCACTGTTTTGGACACGTAACCTAGATACATATCCATCTGCAATCGCATATACAGGATATCCTTCACGCTGATTGGTACGGAAATCTATACCAGAATGGAAATGATTGCCCCGTAATTCACCAAAAGACCCGGCTAATGCAGGTGGAACGATATCTAAAGGTGGCCTGAAATCTACCAGCGGATAAGTATGCGTACTAAAAATTTGTTGGGCACTGGCACCAGTAAATAAAGTGGTGAACAGGCAAAAGACGAAACCTATTTTATTCATTAAACTTATTTTATATCAAAGTTTAAAAATTGCTCTTCACCAATCCAAGCCTCTAACTTGTCACCCACATGTACTTGTCCAACTCCCTCTGGCGTTCCTGTGAAAATCAAGTCACCCTTTTTTAAAGTGATGTATTGAGATACAAAAGCAATGATCTTCTCAAAAGAGAACAAGATATTTTTAGTGTTTCCATTTTGACGGGTTTCGCCATTTATTTTAAGTTCAAATTGCAAATCCGTTAAATCAGCAATTTGCGTTTTAGGAATGAAATGGCTAATGGCGGCTGAATTATCAAAAGCTTTAGCCAGTTCCCAGGGTAATCCTTTTTCTTTATGAATATTCTGGATATCACGTGCAGTAAAGTCAATTCCCAAACCTACCTCATCAAAATAGCTAGCCGCAAATTTCTCATCAATATGTTTACCTGCTTTACAAACTTTAAGTACCACCTCCAGTTCATAATGGATATCTGATGAAAATTCTGGAATATAGAATGGATTATTCTCTTTTAAGATGGCAGTATCCGGCTTTAAAAATATAACAGGACTTGTAGGAAGCGGGTTATTTAATTCTTTAGCGTGTGCGGCATAGTTGCGGCCAATAGCAATTACTTTCATTTTTTACAGGTATGATAAATGTATTCTTGATACGTCGTGATTCGTAAAAGTAACTTTATATCCAGTAAAAAGGAAGTAATGATGAAAATTATAGCACTGAAATTCGTTTTACTATCGTCTCAGCACCTGTTACAAAGCGAAGAAAATAGATCCCGCTGTTTAGCTTATTTGGAATAGTAAACGTTTTGGTCTGTTCACCAGCAGAAAGGCGCTCATTAGAAAGAGTAACCACTTCATTGCCCAACAGGTCCATTATTTTTATAGAGATAGAAGATTCGCGCTCCAGCCTTAAAGTAAGATTAATCTGGTCATCAACCGGATTAGGATAGACCCTGATTACCGAAAGCACTTTGTCTGATTTTCCTGCGACTTGTTTATTACGGGAAAGCACAGTATTATAAGGAGTGAAAGAAGTACCCGCAGAAATATAATTTGGCCTGTAAGAAGGTACATCACCTCTTATTTGTGGGGTTTTAATAATCCTTTTATATTTCGAACTATTGTTAATACTATCGGATCTTTGAGCAAAAACAGAGGTGCCACAGCAAACACTGATGCATAATATGCAAATGACGTGAGACAGCGAGACCGTTTTAGTTTTTGTATTCATCTAATGTTAGCAAAAGTAGAAATAATTCCACACAAAAATTAAACATTTTGTGGTTAGGACAATATTTAACACAATTTAACAGTTGTTAGCGTCAAATCGGGGTATAAGCTCTCCAGTTTTGTGATCCCGGCACACCTTATTTGATTTATGGTATGGCCGGGATATATTTTATTCATTTATTTTAACATTCAGCTTACTATGTCTAAATCCGTAAAGGAAATAAACAACCAATCCGATCACCAGCCAAATTCCAAATCCTATCCAGTTAGAAATTCCCAGTTCGCACATCATATATAAACAACTTAACAATCCTAAAACAGGAATTAATGATAAATTCTTTGTTACACAATAATACGTCACCACCAGGCAAATCACAATAAAGATCCACATTGGTATTTTATGCTTAAATAAACTCCAGCCACTTTCAAATTTCTTATCACCACTTACCGGCATTTTTTCTATAAAGCTTTTATATTGTGCTGTGGTTAAACCATTCAAATAAGCTTCAGTATCAATATTTTTATCTATAACAGTGAGTTGGTTTTGCTCTTTCCTGATTTCCGACTGCACACTAGCCAGCTCAATACTATTTAATGAAGTGATAAAAGTTATCGGATCATTTACTTTTGCACTATTTGTAATAAATGCAGTAGCCTGGGGTTTGAAAAATGTGAAACCTGAGATGATCAGTCCTGCTAAAACAACAGGAATAATATACTTTGAATTGGCATACGGAATCCTGAATTTCCCCCTTTGTACATTAGGTCTGTTTTGAAGTACCAATACACCAGCGCAAACTAGTACAAAGGCAAACAATGTTCCAATAGAACAAAGGTCAGTTACAATAGTAAGGTTCATAAATAAAGAAGGAACCGCGACTACAAATCCAACTACTATCGTAGCAAAAGAAGGTGTCTTATATACTGGGTGGATCTTGGAAAAACGTTTTGGCAGCAATCCATCGCGGCTCATGCTCATCCAGATCCTGGGTTGTCCCATCTGGAAAACAAGTAAAACGCTAGCCATCGCAAAAACAGCACTAACCGCTATAATTCCGCTCATTAATTTCAGATCAATTGCATCAAACACAAAAGCAAGAGGATCACCTACCGCTAACTGGTCATATTTTACGATCCCTGTTAAAACCAATGCAATAGCTACATATAAAACCGTACATATAATAATAGCCCACATCATTCCTCTTGGTAGATCTTTTTGTGGGTCTTTACATTCCTCTGCAGTAGTTGAAATGGCATCAAAGCCGATATAAGCAAAAAACACTGCAGACACACCTTTTAGTACACCAGATACACCATTTGGTGCAAAAGGGTTCCAGTTAGCTGTATCCACATAAAATACACCTACTGCAAGAACCAAAAGAATAACAGCAAGCTTCACTATCACCATGGCGTTACTTGCATTCTTTGACTCTTTCATCCCTCTGTATACCAGCCAGGTAATCAGAATGATGATCCCCAAAGCAGGAAGATCTGCAACAAGGTGAAAACCGCCAATTGTTGGCGCAGTGATCCATGCATTATTTGTAATTCTGGTAACTTCATCAAGATTTGCATAAGTTTTACCAGCTTTAAGCAAGGCCTCAGCGTGTTGATGGCCATTAAATGCGGTAAGATAATCCATGGTCATCCAATCTGGTAAATGGATACCATTAATACCTAATGCAGGGATGCGTATGGAGGAAAGCAGACCTGTGAAATAATCCGACCAGGATATCGCAACAGTAATGTTTCCGATGGCATACTCCATAATCAGCGACCAGCCAATAATCCAGGCAACCAATTCGCCAAATGCTACATAAGAATAAGTATATGCACTACCCGAAACAGGGACCATAGAAGCAAACTCGGCATAAGCAAAAGCAGCAAAACTACAGGCAATAGCAGTGAAAATAAATAAAAAGATAACTGCTGGCCCACCATCCGCACTGGCTTTTCCAATCGTGCTAAAAATTCCTGCCCCAATAATGGCAGCAATTCCGAAAGCTGTAAGGTCTCTAACCCCAAGTGTTTTATTTAAAGAGTCGCCATGGTCACCATAACCTTTTGCTGCATCTTCTAATATTTTAGTAATTGACTTTTTCCTGAAAAGTTTTTCAAACATAATTAGCAATAAGTTTAGGTTGTTTTGCTGAAATTATAAAAATATACGTAAACTAATTTAATTTATCTAATTCATCTTTTACAAAAGCAGCAAGTTCTTTGATATAGCTACTGCTAAAATCAAATTTAATACCCGCAGTCTCATAAATTTCATTCATTGGTTTAGTATATCCAAGAGACAATGCGTCTAGATACTGCTGTAATGCTTTTTCTGGATGCTCTTTGTAGTTCTTCCATATAGCAATAGCGCCCAGTTGAGCAATACCATACTCGATATAATAGAAGGGTAATTCAAATACATGCAATTGTTTTTGCCAGATATTTCCAAACTCATGGTCTAAACCTTCCCAGTTTGCAAATCCTGCACCAAATGTAGTATAGATTTGTTTGAAAGCCTCTTCTCTGTCAGCCGCATTATGTGAAGGATTAGTGTAAATCCAGTGTTGGAACTGATCAATCACTGCTACCCAGGGAAGTGTTTTTAATACATCAAGCAACTGCTCTTTTTTTGCCCTGATCAGGTCAGCTTCATTATCAAAGTAAATATGCCACTGATCCATTGAAATTAGTTCCATACTCATCGAAGCCAGTTCAGCCACTTCAGAAGGACAATGTTTAAAATCATTCAGTTCCAGGTTTGCTGTCAAAAAAGTATGGATCGCATGTCCGCCTTCATGAACCATGGTAGTCAAATCTCTTAATGTACCCGCAGAGTTCATAAAGATAAAAGGTGCGCCAGTTTCTGCTAGGGGATAATTATATCCACCCGGTGCTTTTCCTTTTCTGCTTTCTACATCAAACAAGTTATTTGCTTTCATGATCGCTAACATCTGGCCCAGTTTAGGGTCAATTGCATTAAAAGCAGTAATTGTTTTTTCTATCAGCTCATTTCCATTTTGAAAAGGTTTAAGGGCGGGTTTACCAGAAGTACTTACATCCAGGTCCCATGGTTTCACCTCTTCCAATCCCAATGCTTCCGCTCTTTTTTCTGCCTGTTCCTTTAATATAGGAACAATTTCATTTTCAATAGCTTCATGAAAATCGTAACAATCTTTAACGCTATAATCAAATCGGCCAAGGGCCTGGAACATATAATCTCTGTAATTCTCAAAGCCCGCATTCAAAGCAACTTGATGACGCATTACTACCAATTCATCAAATATAATGTTCAGTTCATCCTTATCTACCAAGCGGCGTTGCTGAATAGTTTCCCAGGCATGCTGACGAACTTCCCTGCTCACATCTTTAATAAAAACCGATGCTTGTTCTAAAGTATATTCTTTCTCATTGATCACGACGCTCATTGCGCCAGAAGCAGCCTGGTATTTTTGCTGGGTAACCAATAGCTTAGTGAATAATTCAACATTTTCTTCTCTATATATATCAAGCGATTTTTTTATTGCACGGATATAGACAAAGTATTTATCATGGTCAAGTTCATCGGTAAATGGATTCTCAATCAATTTCTTGTTTAGCAGGTTTCCTATTGGTGAGATCTTTGGCTCGATATCAGTTGCAAAATACTGGAAGCTGCTTACTAATTCTTCATTGGCAGTATCACAGCTCATTTTTATATATCTCCAGGCAAAATTTTCTTCAAGTGCAGCTTCCAATTCACTTTTATCTTTAAGCCATTGCTCTAGTGCAATTACACTTTCAACAGGCCGTTCCAATAGCTCATCAAAAATAGGAGAGAGCGTATCCCATTTTATTTCCAGTTCTTGTGGAATATAAGATCTGATTTTTGTAGGTATAGTAAGGTTAATCATGAGGTTTAGAATTTAAAAAATGTTCTTAAGAATGCATCCAGCAAAAAACAAACAGCAAAAACTACTGAAGCAAGGCCATTGGTGGTTGCAAATGCTTTATTCACTTTACTGATATCATCAGGTTTCACCAACCGGTGCTGATAGATCAGCATCGAGCAAAAGAAAGCCACACCAAGGTAATACGCCCAGCTGAAATCGGTAAAAAAAAGAGGAAGGATCACACAAATCGCAGAAAACACATGCAATACTTCTGAAAGACGCAATGAATTTTTTCTGCCCAGCGCAGAAGGGATAGAATGTAGTTGTTCTCCTTTATCAAATTCTTCGTCCTGTAAAGCATAAATGATATCAAAACCACCTACCCAAAACAATACTGCAAAAGAATAAAGGACCGGTACAATGTCAAACCTCCCTGTCACTGCAATATAAGCTCCTATTGGAGCAAGAGACAGGCCTAGCCCAAGTACCAAATGGCATAAGGCAGTAAATCGTTTTGTATAACTATAAAATAATACAACGAATAAGGCAACTGGAGATAGATAAAGACATAACTTATTTATAAACGCAGTCGTGACGATGAATAGCAAGCAATTTACAATCACAAAAATGAGGGCTTCATTTGCAGAAATCTTGCCTGCAGGGATATCACGCATATTCGTACGTGGATTTTTTGCATCAATATCTCTATCCAGGTACCTGTTAAACGCCATCGCTGAATTTCTTGCAAATACCATACAGAGCAATACCAGCAAAAGAATAAGCCAGTTAAAAGGATGATCTGTCGTAGTTACACCTAAAAAGAATCCGATCATTGCAAAAGGTAATGCAAAAATAGAGTGTGCAAAAAGCACAAGAGAAAAATACTTCTTCATCTTTTTATAAGGTCTTAATAATCTTCTTTAGGTGTCAGGATAGGCATTGCAAAATCCAGGTTTGTTTCTTCTATGAAACTAAGGATTTCATCTTTCCCAAGGCCCTTTTCTCCTGAAGTCGTAAATATTGGCGGAATCTCCTCAAACCAGCCAGAAAGTTCTTTTTTAAAGAGTGCAATATTTGCATTTGTTTTAGGAGTAGACTGTTTATCTGCTTTTGTAAAGGCTAAAACGAATGGAATTTGGATTTCTCCCATCCAGCAGCAAAACTCAATATCTATTTTTTGTGGTGTCAGCCTGCTATCAATCAGGATGAAAACACACTGTAAACTTTCCCTTTTTGTAATGTAATTACGTATAAATTTCTCCCAGCTCTCGCGGTTATTCTTAGAAACTTTAGCATAACCATATCCAGGTAAATCTACAATATACCATTTCTCGTTAATTAGAAAATGGTTGATTAACTGTGTTTTACCTGGTTTTTGAGAGGTTTTTGCTAATCCATGCTGATTAACTAACATGTTGATCAAAGATGATTTTCCTACATTTGAACGGCCAATAAAAGCATACTCTGGCATATTAGCTACAGGCAGTGCTGAAATCTTTGTATTACTACAAATAAATGTTGCTGATTTTATAATCATTTGACAAAGGTAGAAAATTAGTTTTCAACAATACTTATCTTTGCTGCATACCATGAACGAAAAAATCACTCCATATCAATCTGCCACAGTAACTAAAAAGGAACAGGTGGCTACAATGTTTAATAATATTTCGGGCACATACGATTTTCTTAATCACTTTCTTTCTGCTGGAATTGATATATTATGGCGTAAAAAAGCAATCAAAGAACTATTGGAACTGAAGCCCCGGATGATACTTGATGTAGCTACAGGAACTGGTGATTTTGCCTTTGAGGCGATTAAGATACTGGCACCAGAAAAAATCATTGGCGTAGATATCTCTGTTGGTATGCTTGATGTTGCACGCAAAAAAATAGCAGAACGTAAATTAGAACATATTTTTACCGTACAAACAGGAGATTCTGAAGGACTTCATTTCGATGATAATCATTTTGATGCCATTACGGTAGCATTTGGGGTAAGGAATTATGAAAACCTCGAAAAGGGACTGTCTGATATGCTAAGGGTTTTAAAACCGGGTGGAAAGATCGTGATCCTCGAATTTTCAAAACCTACAGCATTCCCGGTTAAACAGAGCTATAACTTTTATTTTAAATACCTTCTGCCTGTTTTTGGTAAATTGTTCTCTAAAGATGCCAGGGCGTACACTTATTTAAACGAATCCGTAATTGCTTTTCCTGATGGAAAGTCATTTACACAGCTTATGGAAAAAGTAGGATACACCCATACTAAACACAGGCCCTTAACTTTTGGGATCAGCGCAATATATACAGGAGTTAAAAAATAAGATTAGGATAGCTTCATAACCGCTAAAAGACAATACAATCCAATGAAAATAAAATTAGGTCTGCTGGTGCTGCTTCTCGTTTCATTTATCTCTGTTAAAGCTCAAAACTGGGGTGGTGGAGTTGATGATGAGAATATCCATTTTGGCTTTACTTTTCAGTACACCAACTCCTTATATAAGATTCAGAAAAAAGCAAACTGGAGAACACGTTTCAGGGATCCTGATACAAATTTGCCACTAACCGATTCTCTTTCGGCATTATATGGGAAATCATCACCTGGTTTTGGGATTGGCTTTGTGATCAACAGCCGGATCAGTAACAATGCGGATATCAGGCTTACACCTACCCTTGTTTTTAGTGACCGGATAGCTACTTACGAATATGCTCAGCCCACAACAGTAAATATGCCCTTTAGCAGTGTTGAACAGAAAGTGTCAGCGACCATGGTAGAATTTCCTGTTGGGATCAAAATAAAGTCTAACCGGAGAAATAACTTCAGGGCATATATGTTATACGGTGCAAAATACTCGATTGACATCGCCTCTAAGAAAAAGACAGATGACTCTGGCCAGGACTTTTTATATAAATTACTTAAGAACCGTAAGAATTACCTTTCTTACGAAGCTGCATTTGGCATGGACTTATATTTTGAATACTTTAAAATGTCTCCGGAAATTAAACTATCATATTCTTTGAATAATCTTTTAGATAACCAAGAGCCCAATCCCTATAATGCACCTATAGATAAATTAATGTTGCGTCATGTTACATTCAGTTTATTCTTTGAATGATGCGCCACTCTTAAAAAATCATAGCTTTGCCTCAAGCCCGATTTAAAGTGGTGATCAAACCAGTTGTTTAATAAATAAAATTATATTCCAATGAAAACTGCATTAATAACCGGCGCAACTTCAGGTATTGGTGAAGCTTGTGCACATTTATTTGCCCAGCAAGGTTATCGTTTAATACTAGTTGCAAGAAGACAAAGTAAACTAGAAGAACTAGCCAGGCATTTCACCACTAAATATGCAGTTGAGATTAAAATCCTCGTTGCAGATGTAAGAGAAAAAACATTACTGATTGAGGTTTTGGAAGCCTTGTCTGAAGATTGGAAACAAGTAGATGTACTTATAAATAATGCAGGCTTAAGCCGGGGTTTAGATCCAATTGATCAGGGTGATATCAATGATTGGGATGCAATGATTGATACTAATGTGAAAGGATTGTTATATGTAACAAAAATCGTTTCCAACTGGATGATCAATGCTAAAAAAGGCCATATCATTAATATTGGCTCTATCGCAGGTAAAGAAGTTTATCTGAATGGTAATGTTTACTGTGCAACAAAACATGCGGTTGATGCACTAAATAAAGGAATGAGAATGGATTTGCTCCCTCACGGTATAAAAGTTACAGCAATTAATCCGGGGATGGTAGAAACTGAGTTTTCTAAGGTCAGGTTTAATGGAGACGAAGCACGTGCAAATAAGGTATACGAAGGATTAGATCCGCTTATGGCACAAGATATTGCTGATGCCATCTGGTTTGTAGTTAGTCGTCCCCCACATGTAAATATCAACGATATGCTGATCATGCCAACAGCACAGGCATCAGCAACTTTAATGAATAGAAATTAGAATAAAATTGTAAAATATGATATCAACAATTATTGATCAGGAAATAAAAAAAGCAATGTTAGCTAAAGATCAGGCTAAACTGAGAGGTTTACGTGCTATTAAGGCTGCATTATTGCTGGCAAGAACTGAAAAGGGATCTGCAGAAGAAATTACTGAAGATGCTGAAATGAAAATTTTACAGCGTTTGGTTAAGCAAAGAAAAGAGTCTGCTGATATCTACAAACAACAAGGAAGAGAAGACCTTTCTGTAATTGAAGAAGAAGAAATCGAAGTGATCAGTTTCTTTATGCCAAAGCAATTAGGCAAAGAAGAAGTAGAAGCAATCATTGCAAACCTAATCAAAGATGCTGGTGCAAGTTCAGTAAAAGATATGGGTAAAGTTATGGGGCTAGCTAATAAAGAATTGGCTGGTAAAGCAGATGGAAAATTGATCGCAGAAATTGTAAAAACGCAATTGGCATAAATTGTGTTAGAATTTTTCTATAAAACATTATTTTAAAAATTAACAGATTATATTGTTTTAAATTAACTTTACCCTACTAACTTAGTAGCATATTTGGACGTTAGTAAGTTTCATACCGCTGCAAAAAAATAAATTATATACACATGAAATACGAAGTAATAGAAGAGGATGGGTTTAATTTTATAGAAGCCGGTAAAGGCGAAACCCTTGTATTACTTCATGGTCTGATGGGCGAGCTGAGTAATTGGGAACCTACAATTGATTATTTTAAAGACCGGTATCACGTATTGGTGCCTATATTGCCTATATATGAACAACCTCTTCTTACATTAGGTGTTAAAAGCCTGGCCAAGTATGTTCATAAATTTATAAAATCTAAAAAGCTGGGGCAAGTTGTCCTGATCGGAAATTCTTTAGGCGGGCATGTGGGCTTAGTGGTCACCACTTCACATCAGGAAAGTGTAAAAGCATTAGTACTTACCGGCAGTTCTGGTTTATATGAAAATGCTTTTGGCGGTTCTTTTCCGAGGAGAGAAAGCTATGATTATATCCGTGAGAAAGTAGCCTTTACTTTTTACGATCCAGCTGTAGCTACGAAAGAACTGGTAGACGAAGTTTACAGATCTGTGAATGAGCGTTCCAAGGTTATTCGTATATTAGCTTTAGCAAAATCAGCAATCCGTCACAATATGTCCAAAGATCTGTCAAAAATTACAATTCCTGTTTCACTGATCTGGGGTAAACAAGATAAAGTAACTCCGCCAGAGGTAGCAGAGGAATTTCATCAGCTGTTACCTAACTCAGAATTAAACTGGGTTGATCAATGCGGACATGCACCAATGATGGAGCAGCCGGAAGTTTTTAACACCTATCTGAATACATTTTTAGATAGAATTTTATTAAAATAATGTTTGCATCTGAGCTCATATCTAATTCCATAACCCCTTTGCGGACGTCCGACACGGTACATGCTGCATTGGATAGAATGGCTGAGTTCAAATTATCTCATTTACCTATAATCAATGATGCTCAGTTTTTGGGTGTTATTGCGGAAGATGAACTATTACAAGTGCGGAACGTAGAAGAGTCAATCGCAAGTGTGTCCCTAACTATTCTTAATGCGTTTGTTTTTCAGGATGTGCACGTTTACGATGTCATCCGGATCTTTCATCAGTTAAAACTTTCTGTCGTTCCTGTTTTAGATTATAAGAACAATTATTTGGGTGTCATATCTATCCATAATCTATTGGATTATACTTCAGAGATCTATGCAGTAAAAGACCCCGGAGGAATTATTGTACTGGAAATTGGCAATAGAAATAATTCTTTATCCCATATGGCTCAGATCGTAGAAGCTGATAATGCACAGATCCTGTCCTCCTATGTACAGTCATTTCCAGATTCCACCCGGCTTGAAGTTACACTAAAGATTAATAAAAGCGAATTGTCTAGTATCATTGCCTCTTTTGAAAGGTATGATTACCAGGTTAAAGCAGTATTTAACAGTACAATAACAGACAACGGTACCGAAGACAGGTATAATTCTTTTATGAATTATTTAAACGTATAGTCAAAAGCCTTCAGGATCTATTTAGAAACAAGGTATAGGTATACAAAAACACAAAGGTAATAATGAAGATTGCAATATACGGCAGAGAGTTTAATAACAGTGTTTTACCTTTTGTACAAGATGTTTTTGACGCACTGGAGTTTTATAATATTGAAACCCTGGTACATAAAGAATACTATGATTTTATTAAAGATAAAGTCAAACTCCCTAAAGAACTTGATACCTTTTCCAATCATCCGGAATTATGCAATAACGCAGATGTATTAATTAGCTTAGGAGGGGATGGTACTTTATTAGACACCCTGGCACTTGTGCGTGATTCTGGTATACCAGTGATCGGGATCAATTTTGGACGGCTGGGTTTTCTGGCCAGCATTAATAAAAACGAGATTAAGAATGCGATTGAAGGGCTTCTAAATAAGGAATATTCACTTGATAAGCGTACGTTGCTCAATGTAGAATCTAAGCATAATCTTTTTGGAGAAGAGAACTTCGCTTTAAATGATATTACAATTCATAGAAGAGATAATACCGCTATGATGATTATTCACGCCTACATGAATGATGAGTTTATCAACTCTTATTGGGCAGATGGATTGATTATTGCTACCCCAACAGGCTCTACGGCTTATTCGTTAAGTTGTGGCGGACCGATTATTTTTCCAAGTGCACAAAATTTTGTGATTACCCCAATCGCCCCACATAACCTGAATGTAAGGCCAGTTATTATTCCTGATAATGTTTCGCTTCGTTTTGAAGTAGAAGCACGAAGTACCAAGTTCCTGGTTTCCTGTGATTCAAGAACAGCCACCGTAGATAGATCAGTGAAAATCACTATAAATAAAGCAGCTTTTCATGTCAATCTTGTTCGTTTAAACAATGAAAGCTATTTAACCACCTTAAGAAATAAATTGCTTTGGGGAATTGATACACGTAATTATTAAAATGGCCGTTAAAAGAATAGTAGTTTTTATAGCGCTATTTTGTATCCTTTTTAAGGCTGCGGATGCGCAAACCATGGAGGTTGGAGTTAACGCTGGTGGTTCAGGGTATATGGGTGATCTTAATCCCAGAAATCCTTTAACCGTTAGCGGGATTGCTTTCGGTGCTTTTGTGAAAAGAAACCTTGATCCTTACTGGGCCATTGGACTTCATTACAATTATGGTAAAATAAAAGATAATGACTTCAGTTCATCAGATGCAAGTTTCAGAAGTCGTAACCTTAATTTTTCAACCCCTCTGCATGAATTAAGCCTGCAAGTAGATTTTAATTTCCTGGAATATTTTGCAGGTGGAGGTACAAAAAACTTCAGCCCCTATATCTATACTGGATTGGGCGGGGTACTATTTAATCCCAAAGCAGTTTATCAGGGCCAGGAATATGAACTTAGATATTACCAGACAGAAGGAAAATCGTATAAAAATTATGCCTTATCCATTCCCTATGGAGTAGGCATAAAATACCGGATTAGCGACAATCTTGGTATCTTTACGCAGATAGGATACAGAACTGCACATACAGATTACCTGGATGATGTAGGTGACCGCTATCCAATGATGGATGTTTATGGTAAAATTGATAATGATCATCCAAAAACAATCAATCTATCAGACCCCTCTCAGCTACCCCGCAACATTAATCCGGGCGGGCAGCGTGGGGACTATGTTAAAAGGGACACTTATTTCTTTATACATGTAGGTATCTCGTATACCTTTTTATCAGATAAGTGTTTTACTTTTTAAAGCAATCATTGTCCGTCTCCACATAAAAATTAAATATCATCGGCCCGCTAGCTAAGTTTATGATAGAAATAAACAAAATATCTTATAACTTTGAAATCTTATTTTAGAAGGGGTATAACTAACAATTTGATTAACAAATTATTAAAAATATGCCTTTACAAAGCTGATCGTATATAAATCATTTTTGATTTTTCCGATTGTTATACATTTTAGCCATATTTGCACAAATAAATGGGATTTAAAGAACAAATCGATCTTAGCCGCTTACCGGAACACATCGCTGTCATTATGGATGGGAATGGAAGATGGGCTAAAAATCAAGGCAAATTCAGGTCTTTCGGGCATGAGAGTGGGGTGTTATCTGTAAAGGATATAGTAGAAGGCTGTGCAGATATAGGTGTTAAATATCTTACTATCTATGCTTTTTCTACTGAAAACTGGAACCGTCCAATTGATGAAGTAAATGCACTGATGGAATTGTTAATTGCAACAATTAATAATGAAACAGATACGCTCAATAAAAATAACATCCGGCTTAATGCCATCGGTGATATTGCCTCCTTACCTCAGCGCTGTATTGATGATCTGAAAAGTGCAATGGATAAAACTGCCGCTAATACCACTTGTACCTTAACGCTTGCACTAAGTTACAGTGCAAAATGGGAAATTTTAGAAGCTGCAAAAAAGCTGGCTACTTTGGTTAAAGAAGATAAATTAGATATTAGTCAGATCAATGAGGCTGAATTCTCTTCTCAGTTAACTACCGTAGATATGCCAGATCCAGAATTGATGATCCGTACCAGTGGAGAGCACAGAATTAGTAATTTTCTGCTTTGGCAAATGGCTTATACAGAACTGTATTTTACAGAAACTTTGTGGCCAGACTTCAGAAGAGAAGACCTTTTTGAAGCTATTGTTGACTACCAAAAGCGCGAACGCCGCTTCGGTAAAATTAGTGAACAGTTGAACTAATTTTACTTTTAACACTTTTTAACATGTGTTTAAATTAACTTAGCAACGTTTTTTAGATTGTAAATGAAAAGAATATACCAACTCATATTATTGCTATTGGTCGGCTTACCGACAATGGCACAGATTAGCCGTCCTAAGTCAAATCCAGCTACCCCAACCCTAAAAGTTAATGGCACGGATTTAGATTATTTTCAACCTAAGGAATATATAATAGGAGGAACAACATTAAGTGGTGCAAAGTTCATTGATAAGGAAGTTATTATTACACTTTCCAAATTAATTAAGGGAGAAAGAATTTTACTTCCTGGTGAAGCTACCGGCGCTGCTATCAAAACGCTATGGGCACAAGGATTGTTCGATGACGTAGAACTAAATATTTCTAAAATAGATCAGGATACTGTTTTCTTCGATATACAAGTAGTGGAAAGACCAAGATTAAGTTCCTTTGAACTTAATGGATTAAGTAAATCACAGAAAACTGACATTACAGAAAAATTGAATTCCAAATCCGGAAAGACAATTATCAACGAAAACACCTATAACAGTACTACAGGTGTGATCAACAGGTATCTTGCAGAAAAAGGTTACTTCTTTACAAAGGTAGACTACAAGACAAAACCCGATCCTAATATGGAAAACGGAGTAGTATTGCAGGTTTTCGTAGATAGAGGGCGTAAAGTAAAAGTACATGATATTACTTTTACAGGTAATTCTGCATTTAAATCTTCTCAGTTACGCAAGTATCTTAAAAAAACTAAGCAACAGGCATTCTATAAAGTATTCGGTTCCGGTAAATTCAGTAAAGAAAAATATGCAGAAGATAAAGAGAAGCTAATCGCTAAAATGCAGGAAAAAGGTTACCGCGATGCTACTATACTAAAAGATACGACCTTTAAGCACAATGAGAAATCGCTGTCGATTAAAATTGATTTATATGAAGGTCCAAAATATTATGTAGGTAAGATCAACTGGGTAGGAAATGCAAAATACCCAACTAATATTCTTGAAAAAGTACTGGGTATTGAAAAGGGAAATATTTTCAGTGAAGAAAAACTAAATGTAAAACTTCATGGAAATGGTGCAGAAAGTGAAGATGTTTCCAGTATTTATTTAAATGATGGATATCTTACTTTTAACGTAGAGCCAGTTCAGACTAAAATCTACAACGATACGGTAGATTTAGAAATCAGGATTTACGAAGGTCCTCAATACACCAATAACAGGATTACTGTAAAAGGAAATACAATTACCAATGATAGGGTGGTACTTCGTGAGGTACGTACAAAACCAGGAGAGAAATTCTCTAAAGATCTATTGGTACGTACGGTACGTGAACTTGGTCAGTTAGGTAATTTTGATGAGTCTAAAACAGTACCTACACCTAAACCTAATCCATCAGATGGTACGGTAGACATTGAGTACGCTGTAGAAGAAAAACCTTCAGATCAGGTAGAATTGTCAGGTGGATTTGGTGGAGGCCGTGTAATCGGTACTGTTGGTCTTACTTTCAACAACTTCTCTTTAAGAAATATATTAAATCCAAAAGCTTACCGTCCGCTTCCAAAAGGTGATGGACAGAAACTAAGCCTTCGCGGACAAACCAACGGTAAGTTTTATCAATCTTATAGTTTCTCTTTCTCAGAGCCATGGTTAGGTGGAAAGAAACCAGTTAGTTTTGGATTGAGTGCTTTTACATCTTCACAATCAAACGGAGTAACTACAGGTTCCAGCGCGCAGAAAATTCGTTTAAACGGGCTAACTGTAAGTTTAGGCAGAAAGTTGAAATGGCCGGATAATTATTTCCAGCTTACTCACTCAATCAATGCACAACAATATATTTTGAAAAACTACTCTGGATATTTATTTGATACGGGTACTTCATATAACTTTAACTTAACTCAGGAGATCAGCAGGGATTCCAGAAATTCTCCAATCTTCCCAACAGAAGGTTCTTATTTCAGGTTCACTATCCAGGCAACACCTCCTTATTCATTATTAAATAAAACGAACTACGCAACAGCATCCGATAAACAGCGTTATAAGTTCACTGAATATCACAAATGGAAATTTGAGGGGCAGTGGTTCCAGAGACTAGCGGGCAAATTTGTTGTAAAAGCACAAGCTCAGTTTGGTTTCTTAGGATCATACAACCAGGCAGTTGGCCAGTCGGCATTTGAAAGGTTTAAATTGGGTGGTGACGGTATGCAAGGCTTTGACTTCTTACAAGGGTCTGAATTAATTACGATGCGCGGGTATGCAAACAACGTAGTTATTCCAGCTACAGCAACGTCTTCAACACAGATCAATATTGCACAGCAATCAGGTAGTCCGATCTACAGTAAATATGTAATGGAGCTTAGATACCCTGTAATTGCAAGTCAATCTGCTACAGCCTACCTAATCGGTTTTGCTGAAGGTGGTAATACATGGAATAGTTTCTCTGATTACAATCCTTTCAACATTAGACGTTCAGCAGGTATTGGAGCTAGGATATTTTTACCGATATTTGGTATGTTGGGAATTGATTATGGACACGCATTTGATACTATACCTGGTGTGACTGATGGTGGTAAGCAATCATTTACCTTTAGTATCGCTCAACAATTAGGAGGATTTAATTAATACACAAATGAAAAAAGTTATTTTAATCAGTTTTTTACTTTTCGCAGGGGTAGGTGCCTTTGCACAAAAGTTCGCTTATGTGGATACTGAGTATATCCTGAAAAATCTACCAGAATACAAATCTTCTCAGAACCAGCTGAATGTTTTGTCTCAGCAATGGCAAAAAGAGGTAGATGCAAATTTTACGGCAATTGATAAAATGTATAAAGCTTATCAGGCTGATCAGGTTTTGTTAACCGATGACATGCGCAAACGCAGGGAAAACGATATTATTGAAAAAGAAAAAAGTGCTAAAGAATTTCAGCGTCAGAAGTTTGGCCCGGAAGGAGATCTTTTTCAAACCCGCGCAAAGTTGCTTAAACCAATTCAGGACAAAGTAACAGCTGTAATCGCTGATTTAGCAAAAACTAAATTCCTGGATTTTATCTTTGATAAAAGCAGTGAGTCTACGATGATGATCTATTCAAGCAGCAATTATGATTTGAGTAATGATGTCATTATCAGGTTAGGTTACAAACCAGGTACAGGAGTAAAATAAACACAACAAAAATAAATTTTAAAACACAATTATTAAGAACAATAAAAATGAGAAAGTTAATTAACGTATTTTTTGTGGCAGCTGGTTTAGTGTTTACTGCTAATGTTGCAAGCGCTCAACAAAAAATTGCACACATCGATTCTGAAGCTATTTTCGCAAGTATGCCTGAGGCAAAAACTGCAACAGCTACTCTAGATGCACTTAGCAAACAAAAACAAGCTGAGATCACTAAAATGCAAACTGAATACGGAACTAAGTATGAAGCAGCATTAGCGAAACAAAAGACTTTAAGTGAAGCCAATAAAGAAGCTGTTGGTAAAGAACTACAAGCAATGGAAGTTGAATTAAACGATATGAAAAAACGTGTTGATGAAGCAACTGAAAAAGCAAGAACAGATATTTCTACTAAACAAGGTGAATTATTAGCTCCTTTAACCAATAGATTTACTACTGCTGTTAAAGCTGTAGCTAAAGAAAAAGGTTACGCTTACATTTTTGATATCGCTTCACAACAAGGTGGAAGTAACTTATTAGCCTGGGAAGGTGGTGATGATGTAACTGCAGCAGTTAAAACTAAATTAGGTATTTCTGGTACAGCTGCTACTGCAGCTCCAAAAAAATAATCTAATAAAATATATTAAATTGCGGAACCTGGTATTTACCAGGTTCCGTTTTTTTTTGTCATGAAACCTGCATAAAATTACCGCTTACAGACCGAGATGAATATTATGCAAGCTTCCTAACCGCTAAAAGACAATTATATGCTAATGAAAAATAAAAAATCTATAGGTATTTTCGATTCTGGTTATGGAGGTTTAACTGTATTCAGATCAATCGCAGAAAAGCTGCCTAACTACAATTATATATACTTAGGAGACAACGCCCGTTCCCCATACGGTGACCATTCTTTTGAAACGGTTTATCAGTATACCCTGGAATGTGTAGAATGGTTATTTCAGCAGGGTTGTCCTTTAGTTATCCTGGCTTGTAATACGGCATCTGCAAAGGCTTTGCGTAGCATTCAGCAAAAGGTACTTCCTGTAAAATATCCCGGCTTTAGGGTGCTTGGTGTAATTAGGCCCACAGCAGAGGTAATTGGTAAGCTGACAACAGCCAGTACGATTGGAGTGATGGGCACAAGAGGCACAGTAAATTCAGAATCCTATCCAATAGAAATCCATCACTTCTACCCTGAAATGGAAGTTGTTCAGCAAAGCTGTCCCATGTGGGTACCATTGATTGAAAACAATGAACATATAAACGATGGTGCTGATTATTTTGTGCAAAAATATATAAATGAGTTACTGGGGAAATCTTCTGCCATAGACACGATCCTTTTAGCCTGTACCCACTATCCTTTATTGATCCCCAAAATGACGGATTATCTGCCTGAGGGTTTCAAATTAATCGCACAAGGCGATATAGTTGCAGCAAGCTTACAGACCTATCTTGATAACCATCCCGAAATAGAAACTCTGATTGGCAGAGAAGGGAAGAAGCAGTTCTTTACTTCAGGTGACGATCAGGTATTTAATAAGAATGCCTCTTTGTTTTTTGATAAAACTATAGTATCAGAACAAATCAGGTTATAGTTTTAATCTTTTCTAAGTCATTATTTTATATATGTCTCAGAATTAACCTCTTCTAAATGTCTATTTTACGCCTTTAAAAGGAATTAGCAGTGTTTTTTTTGATAAAACCACCTTATTGAAAGATTATATTTCTTTCTAGGTTCTGATTATTATAAAAAGTAAATTTGCCGCTCAAACAACACACAATGAGTGACCAGATAAAACACGAGTGCGGAATTGCTTTTATCCGTCTTTTAAAACCTCTCTCATACTACCAGGAAAAATACGGTACTGCTCTTTACGGCTTAAATAAGCTGTATCTTCTGATGGAAAAACAACACAACAGAGGGCAGGATGGAGCAGGTATTGCAACAATCAAGTTAGATGTGAAACCAGGTCACCGCTACATTAGCCGTTACCGGTCAATGGCACAAAATGCCGTAGCAGATATCTTCGGTTATGTTCACAACAAATTTGTGGATATTCAAAATGAGACACCGGAGTTGATGCAGGATGCAGAATGGCTGAAACAAAATGTTAGTTTTATTGGAGAGGTATTGTTAGGACACCTCCGGTATGGCACCCACGGACAAAATAGTATTGAAAACTGCCATCCTTTCTTGCGTCAGAACAACTGGATGACACGTAATCTTGTTATAGCGGGTAACTTCAACATGACTAATGTTGATGAACTGTTAGAGCAATTGTATGAGCTTGGCCAGCATCCAAAAGAACAAGCCGATACCGTTACTGTTTTAGAAAAAATCGGTCACTTTCTTGATGACGAAAACCAAGAGTTGTTTGATACCTACAAAAAAGAAGGTTTATCAAATGTAGAAATCACCCACAAGATTTCTGAAAATTTAAATATTGCACACATCCTTCGCCGCTCTGCTAAAACATGGGATGGCGGATATGCTATTTCTGGTATTGTAGGAAATGGAGATGCATTCGTACTGCGTGATCCATCTGGCATCCGCCCTGCTTATTTCTATCAGGATGATGAAATTGTAGTTGCAGCCTCAGAACGTCCTGCTATCCAAACTGCATTTAATATCGGTTTTAACCAGGTACAGGAAATTAAACCAGGCCATGCATTAATTGTTAAAAAGAACGGTACAGTTACACAAGAGATCTTTAGAGAGCCTCAGGAAAAAAGAGCCTGCTCATTTGAGCGAATCTATTTCTCCCGTGGAAGCGATGCCGAAATTTATAAAGAAAGAAAACAACTCGGAAAATTATTGATCAGCCAAATCTTGAATGCTGTAAAATCCGATTTGAAACATACCGTATTCTCTTTTATTCCGAATACTGCAGAAATTTCATTCTACGGTTTAGTAGAAGGTTTGCATGAGCATATCAGGAAACTGCAAAAGGACACCCTGATCGAACGTAAAGAGACTCTTACAGATACTGAGCTGGATGAATTGCTATCGATGACACCCCGAGTGGAGAAACTGGCAATCAAGGATGTTAAACTACGTACATTTATCACTGCTGATGCCGACCGTAAGGAAATGGTAGCCCATGTTTATGATACTACTTACGGTGTAATTAAAAACGAGGTAGATACCTTAGTTGCAGTAGATGATTCTATTGTTCGTGGTACTACGCTTAGACAAAGCATTATCAAAATTATCGACAGGCTGCATCCTAAAAAAATCATTATTGTATCGTCTGCCCCGCAAATCCGTTATCCGGATTGTTACGGTATTGATATGTCTAAAATGGGCCAGTTCGTTGCTTTTGAAGCAGCTATCCAATTATTAAAAGAACGCGGGCTAGAACATATTATTGAAGAAGTATATGAGAAATGTAAAGCTTCTCTTTTATTACCGAAAGAAGAGATTGTCAACCATGTAAAAGATATTTACAGACCTTTTAAACAAGAGGAAATATCTGCACAAATTACAAAGATCATTACTCCTGAAGGCACTGTTGCAGAAGTAGAAGTTATCTATCAGACTTTAGATAACCTGCACGCAGCTATTCCTAATCATAAAGGCGATTGGTATTTTTCAGGTAACTATCCTACACCAGGTGGTAATAAAGTAGTTAACAAAGCTTTTGTAAACTGGAAAGAAGGAAACAACCAGCGAGCTTATTAACTAATTAATACAGCTATAAAAAAACCGGATGTGCAAACATCCGGTTTTTGTGTTTATAAAAGATTATAATGACATCCTCATCAAATTAAATAGCAGATATTTTTAATTATAGTATTTAATGATAACTTCTATAAATAACCTGATGGCAAAAATGATAATCACTGCCCCCGCAATCCTGTTTAGTACTTTAATATTCTTTTCTTTAATCCGGTACCTCAGCTTGGCCGCATAATAAGTTTTGATGAAATCTACAAAAAGCTGTGTGGCCATAGCCACAATAAAGAAGACTACCTTTTCTGCCATTTCATAATGCAGCTGAGCAGATACAATTCCGCCTACCATAATCCAGAACATCAGTGTAGTAGGAGAGAGCAGACACATTAAAAAGCCTTTAATGATATATCCTCGTTTACGCACTTTAAGAATTTCAGCAGGTTCTAAATTTACCTTCACCTTATTGATCAGGTAATACAATCCAACACCTAACAGGAAAAGCCCCCCAATAATGCCAATGTATTTATTATAAGCCGAATTGTAATCTACAAACTGCGAACTGAATATGGTTAAGGTTATAAAGATAATATCACTGAAAATGACACCTATAGCCAGAGAAAAACCAGCTTTAAAGCCTTTTTCTATACTGGTCTTGATCATGGAAAAAAAAACAGGGCCGGTTAAGAACGAAAACAAAATACCCGCACCTATCCCTTGTAAAATTGCTTCAATCATTCAACTCACATATATTTCATGCTAATATCTGATTTTAAAGTATAAATACGCCTTTTTTTTTTGCTTCATTTATTGCGTACACTCTACAATTTTTCTTTATGTTTATCCCCTGCAAACATAAGAACTAACAAATTATATGGAAAACCAAACACAAAAAAACTATGGAACAGCGTTGTACTCAATCATCACCGTGTTCTTTTTCTGGGGTTTTGTGGCTGCGTCGAACGGTATCTTCATCCCCTTCTGCAAGTCGCATTTTAACCTCACACAATTTGAATCACAACTGATCGACTTTACGTTCTACGGAGGTTATTTTATTGGTTCACTGATTTTATATTTTGCTTCACAAGCAAGCAAAATAGATATTTTGAATAAAATAGGGTATAAAAAAGGAATTATTGCCGGTTTGGTAATTTCTGCTTGCGGCGCCTTATTAATGGTTCCTGCAGTACATTCAGGATCGTTTACCTTTATTCTTATCGCTTTTTTCTTTATTGCGATTGGATTTTCACTGCAGCAAACAGCTGCTCAGCCATTTGTAGTCGCTTTAGGTGCACCTGAAAGCGGAACACACCGTTTAAATCTAGCTGGTGGAGTAAATAACTTCGGCGGATTAATGGGGCCGGTTATCGTTAGTATCGTACTTTTTGGTTCTGCAAGTGATGCCGTCGCTAAAACAGTAGAGATTTCTTCCATTACCACTCTATACTATGCCTTAGCAGGATTATTCTTATTAGTAGCTGGATTCTATGCCATCACCACTTTGCCAAAAGTAACCAGTGATGAGAAAATCGAAGCCAGCCCAAAATCAAATGGACCATTGGTAGTCATGATCGTTGGATTTTTAATGGTACTTGCCGCACAACCTTTAGCCGATCTAACTGGCATTGCTGCCGCTAATTTTGTTTATTCATCTTTAGCTATTATTATCGGTGCCTTGCTTTTCGTCTATCTTAAAAAGAAAGAAAACCTGACTCAATGGGGGGCAATGCAATATCCTCAGCTGATCTTAGGGATGATCGCCCTATTCACTTATGTGGGTGTAGAGGTAACCATTCAAAGTAATTTAGGTGCTTTACTTAATTTAAAAGAATTTGGTGGCTACCATGAATCTGACATCAAACCCTATATCGCTTTATACTGGGGAAGTATGATGGTTGGACGCTGGACAGGTGCGATTAGTGCTTTTAGTTTGAGCAAGATCACCAAAAACATTTTAACTGTAATTGTTCCCTTTGTCGCTTTCGCAGTGATCCTGCTGGTCAACCATTTTACAGGTAGTGACGTAAGTAACCTATACATATATGGTATTTGCGTAGCAATTTTAATTGTTGGATTCTTTCTGGGCCAGGAAAAACCTGCTAAAACACTTGCTATCTTCTCTACCCTTGGTGTGATCGCTATGATTGTTGGCTTATGTACTACAGGAGAAGTTGCCACCCTTGCTTTTATCAGCGGCGGATTATGCTGTTCTATTATGTGGCCATCCATTTTTGCGCTTTCTATTACAGGATTAGGGAAATACACCAGTCAGGGATCTTCATTTTTGATCATGATGATTTTAGGTGGCGCTATCCTTCCTCCGGTACAAGGAAAACTTGCCGATACACATGGCATCCATGCTTCCTACATTATTCCTGTTATCGGATTTGCTTACCTGATCTTCTTTGCCTGGAAAGTAAGCTCAGTATTGAAAAAACAAGGAATTAACGTAGAAGCGATTGAAGCAGAAGGAGGTCACTAGACCAATGACAGAAAAACCAAGTTTTAATGATATTTATATGAATCTGGCAGTAGACCTTGCTGCCAGATCTCATTGCGTCAGGGCACACGTAGGCGCTGTATTAACAAAAGATACCCGGATTATTTCTATTGGCTATAACGGGCCACCTTCGGGAACTCACAATTGTGATGAAGAATGGCCGGAAAATGGATGTGAGCGCGATTCCAGGGGCAGTTGCTCGCTGGCACTACATGCAGAAGAAAATGCGATACTATACGCTTCCAGAAACGGATCTAAAATAGAAGGAGCAACACTATACACCACTTTATCCCCTTGTATTGCTTGCGCACGCTTAATCCTCTCTTCCGGGATAAAAGTAGTTGTATTTAAAGACTCCTATGCCGCCTATAAAGGACTGCCCAGTGATGAAGGCGTTGATTTCTTAAAAAGATTCGGTGTTGAAGTGAATAAATACTAACTTTGGCCATGCTAGAAAAAATCATCATTATCGATTTTGGATCTCAATTTACACAATTGATAGCCCGTAGGGTACGTGAATTGAATGTTTATTGTGAAATACATCCATTTAATAATATTCCGGAAATTTCCACAGATGTTAAAGGTGTTATCTTCTCAGGTAGCCCATACTCTGTACTTCAGGAAGATGCCCCTCAAATTGACTTAACACGCTTTCATCAAAAGTTCCCTGTTTTAGCCGTATGTTACGGTGCACAATATCTTGCTCAGCACTCAGGTGGAGAAGTACAACGGTCTTCCTCACGTGAATACGGACGGGCAAATCTGAATTTTGTTCAGTCAGAAAATAAATTATTAAAAAATATAGCACTTGATTCTCAAGTTTGGATGTCACACGGTGATACCATTACCAAAGTACCAGAAGCATTTGAGATCATTGCCAGCACAGATAGTGTTAAAGTAGCAGCCTTCCAGGTAAAGGATTCATTAACTTATGCGATTCAGTTCCACCCTGAAGTAACACACAGTACAGACGGAAAACAGTTATTAGAGAACTTCCTGGTAGATATTTGCGGATGCAGCCAAAACTGGACCGCAGACGCATTTGTAGAAACTACTATTGCAGCATTGCAGGAAAAGTTAGGAAATGACAAAGTAGTTCTTGGTCTTTCAGGCGGTGTAGATTCTAGCGTAGCTGCAATTCTGCTGCATAAAGCAATAGGGAAAAACCTTCATTGTATTTTTGTAGATAATGGATTACTTCGTAAAGATGAATACGAAGCTGTTTTAGAACAATACAAACATTTAGGCTTAAACATTAAAGGAATTGATGCTAAAGATAGGTTCTTAAGTCAGTTAGCTGGTGTAAAAGACCCAGAACTTAAACGCAAGGCAATAGGGCGTGTGTTTATCGAAGTTTTTGATGACGCTGCACACGAAGTACAAGACGTGAAGTGGCTGGCACAAGGCACCATTTATCCTGACGTAATTGAATCAATCTCAGTAAAAGGACCATCTGCTACCATTAAGTCTCACCATAATGTTGGCGGTTTGCCAGATTTTATGAAACTTAAAGTAGTAGAGCCATTAAATACACTCTTTAAAGACGAAGTTAGAAGAGTTGGTAAATCTCTTGGTCTGGCAGACTTTATCCTTGGACGTCACCCTTTCCCTGGACCAGGGCTAGCGATACGTATCCTTGGAGACGTTACCGCAGAGAAAGTAGCGATCCTGCAAGAAGCAGACGCAATCTATATCAGCAATCTTAGAGAAGCAGGATTATACGATCAGGTTTGGCAGGCAGGAGCAATCTTTCTCCCTGTACAATCAGTTGGTGTAATGGGAGACGAACGTACCTATGAAAACGTAATCTGCCTTCGCGCAGTAGAATCGGTAGATGGTATGACTGCAGACTGGTGTCATTTGCCATATCCTGTACTTGCGAAAATTTCAAATGAAATCATCAATAAAGTAAAAGGCATAAACCGGGTTGTATATGATATTAGTTCAAAACCACCTGCAACAATTGAGTGGGAATAAATTATGGTACCTGATTTTTATTTGTTCTTGTCTGGCGGCCTGTTCGCCAAAGACAAGAACAAATAAATCAACTTCAGACGCTACCGAAAATAAAGCAGATCAGCAAGCTGTAAAAACAGAGAAAAAGCTGACAGAGGCAAATATTTCGTTGTTAATACCTTTTAATCTAAACAAAGCACAAATCGTGTCTGGCAATAAATCAGAACTCGAAAAATCTGCTATGGCCATAGACTTTTATCAGGGTTTTAAAATGGGTATTGATTCTGCCGCTTCAGCAACAGGCATGGATTTTCACATTAACGTGCTGGATACCCGGGATAATAATGTTCAAATTACCTCTATTATAAAATCCGGAAAACTTTCATCCAGTAATTTAATCGTTGGCCCCGTTTTTCCTGATGGGATTAAATTTATAACCAACTATTCCATTGCCAATAATATTCCAGTGGTTTCTCCGCTTGCAGCAACCCATCCGGATGAATTTAATAATCCAAACCTAATCTCTATTGTCAATAATATTCAGCTTCATGCCCTTAAAATTGGAGATTACATCAGTAAAGAATATAATCCAGATAAGGTAATTGTCGTTTTGATCAGTACTAAAAAGTCTGATGATGAGACACTGGGTTCCCCTTTGCGTAAATATTTTCAGCAAGGTAAAGGAACCCGTTTTAGTTTTGAAGAGTATAGTTCTGTTTACAGTATGGAATCAAAGACGGTACCCGGCAAGCAATATCTTGTGATGGTATCTTCCACCGACAGGCAGTTTGTTATTCCTACGCTTGACAAACTCATGAAAATGAAAAATAAAGGAGGGCAGATAGTCTTATTTGGGCATCCCAACTGGAGCAAACAAGAATACAATACAGAGAAACTACAGGCACTTCAGACCAAAATCACTTCCTCTTATCGCATTGATTATAAAAACCAGGCCGTCATTAGTTTTGTAAAAAAATATAGATTAGCCTACAGCTTTGAACCTGGAGAATACGCTTTCAAAGGCTTCGATATTGGTTTTTACTTTGGTAAGCTCCTTGCAGAGCATGGTGCAAATTATATTAAATACCTGCCCCAGGAAAAATATAAAGGATTACACAATTCATTTTCTTTTACCAGAGATATGAACATAGGTTATCTCAACACCAGTTTGCTGTTACTGGAATATAAAGACTACACATTAAACCCGGTAGAATGAAATTAGAATATCAAGTACGTTCATTTGAGCAAGCCTTTAGCCAGTACGACGGCGTATTACCATTACATAGATTTCTGTTTACCTATTTTAAGCAGAATAAACAAATGGGATCATCTGACAGGCGTTGGGCTACCCGATATTTATATAGCATTTTCAGATTAGGCAATGCCTTAAAAGATGAAAATCAGCAGTTGCGTCTTGCTATTGCAGATTTTCTGTGCAACCAAACGCTAAGTTTAGTCATCAGCCATCATTTGCCGCAGCTGGCCGATCATATTTTATTACCCGTGCAAGCCAAGTTGGCAATGATAGAAGATGCATTTCCTGCATTTAAACTAGCTGATGTATTTCCTTTCAAAGAGGAATTATCCGAAGGAATAGATCAAACAGAATTTCTGCAATCATTTTTTGTACAGCCCGATTTATTTCTGCGTGTAAAACCAGCACAGCATCAGCAGATCGTAGCGCTTATGGCCCAGGCAGAAATACCTGTTAAAGAGCTTACCGATCACACACTTGCTTTACCAAACGGTACAAAGTTAGAAAAACTGGTACCAGAGGATACCTATTTTCAGGTACAGGATCTATCTTCTCAAAAAACGGGTGAATTTTTCCTTCCAAAGCCTTACGAGTATTGGTGGGATGCCTGCGCGGCTTCTGGCGGCAAATCGCTGCTGCTGCATGATATAGAACCTAAAATACAGTTGCTGGTAAGTGATATCCGGGAAAACAGCTTACATAACCTCGATGAGCGGTTTTTAGCTGGAGGAATAAAGAAATATCAGAAAAAGGTATTAGACTTACAGCAAAACAATGACCCGGATCTGCATGATTATGCTTTCGACGGAATCATTCTTGATGCACCATGTTCTGGCGCAGGAACCTGGGGGCGTACACCTGAAATGCTTTGGTATTTTGACACCTATAAGGTTGACTATTTTTCCAAGCTTCAAAAGAGTATCGCTGCTGGCGTAGTCAAATATTTAAAACCAGGGAAACCGCTAATTTATATTACCTGCTCCGTTTTCAAAAAAGAAAATGAAGAGGTGGTTGCCCATCTCCTGGATACTTTGCCTTTAACCTTAGAAAGCATGCAAACCATAAAAGGGTACAACGATAAAGCCGATACCATGTTTGTCGCAAGGCTGATCAAAAAATAATTACAATCCGGTATTGTTCCTGAAAAGCTTGATGGCAATAGCAAGCAGGATAATCCCAAATGCCTTTCTTAATACATTCAATCCTGACTGGCCAAACAGCTTCTCTAATCTTTCTGTGTTCTTTAAAACGAAATAAACAAAAAGCATATTAATCAGGATCCCTACCACTATATTTTGCGTTGCATACTCAGTTTTAAGTGACAATAAGGTCGTCATTGTACCTGCACCTGCAATTAGCGGGAAAGCAAGCGGAACGATCGATACGGTCTCTGGAGCTTCCTCTTTAAAGATCGTCAAACCCAACACCATTTCCATCGCGATACAAAAGATCACCAATGAACCTGCTATAGCAAAGGAAGCAACATCCAGTCCAATTACTTTCAGCAGCGTTTCTCCGGCAAACAAAAATATCACCATCAGCGTAGTGGCAACTATTGTAGCTTTTTCCGACTCTATATGACCTGCTTTTTTTCTTAGCTGTATGACTACAGGAATGGAACCTAAAATATCAATGATCGCAAACAAGACCATCGATGTAGACAGTATTTGACTGAAATTAAATTCCATAGCAGTTTTTTGTGTAAATGTAAAACGAATAAATAAAAAAAACCACTCCGGAGAGTGGCTTTTTTTATTTATTCGTTTTTATTAATTTTCTGAAGATTATTTCAGGGTTTTGTTATACTCATTTCTAATCTTACTATGTTTTTTACTGTAAGCATAATAGATCGCTACACCCAAGGCCATCCAGATCGCTAAACGCTCCCAGCTAACAATAGGTAATGACGCCATCATCAATACACAAACAATAATACCTAATATCGGTACAAGCGGCACCCATGGGGTACGGAATGGCCTAACCAAATCAGGATCAGTTTTTCTTAAGATCAATACCCCAATACATACCAGAGAGAAAGCAAATAATGTTCCTATACTTACCATGTGTCCCAGATCAGAAACCGGCACAAATCCTGCAAAAATACTTACAAAAACCATAAACATTAAATTAGTTTTCCATGGAGTTTGGTTTTTAGGGTGCAGTTCAGAGAATACTTTTGGCAATAAACCATCTTTACTCATGCTGTAAAACACACGGCTTTGTCCTAATAACATCACCAGTATTACTGAAGTGTAACCCGCAAGGATCGCAACAATTAAGAATTTATTTAAGAAACTGTATCCAGTTTGTGCAAAAGCAGTCGCAACTGGTTTCGCATCACCAGCAAATTTCGTATAGTTCTCTAAACCTGTCATTACATAAGAGAACAATACATATAATAATGTACATACTACTAATGAACCAATAATACCAATTGGCATTCCTTTTTGTGGGTTCTTAGCTTCCTGTGCGGCAGTACTTACGGCATCAAATCCGATAAATGCAAAGAATACAACCCCTGCACCACGTAAAATACCACTAATTCCGAAATGACCAAAATCATCACTGGCAAAAAATTCAAAGAAACCTTTAGTTCCAGCCTTAACAGCCTCTTCACCCACGTTTACCGGGATGAATGGGTGGTGGTTAGCCGGATTGATAAAGCCCCATCCTAAAGCGATAAACACCAAAACAACTGCAACTTTAACAATTACTAATACGTTATTTACTGCAGAAGAATCTTTTGTACCTCTCATTAACAGTAAGGATAACAGGCATACAATTACGATTGCCGGTAAATTCACCATTCCACCTTCCCAAGGGCCATGTAATAGCTCTGCAGGGAAATGCACGCCAAATCCTTCAATGAACTGAGAGAAGTATTGTGACCAGCTCGCTGCAACAGTTGCAGCACCCAGTGCATATTCCAAAACAAGATCCCATCCAATGATCCATGCCATAAATTCGCCCATAGTAGCATATGAATAAGTGTATGCACTACCTGCTACAGGGATCATAGATGCAAATTCTGCATAACAAAGGCCGGCAAAACCACAACCTACAGCAGCGATGATAAAAGAAAGGATTACTGCAGGACCAGCATTATCTGCTGCTGCAATACCAGTTAGCGAGAATAATCCGGCACCGATGATTGCCCCAACGCCAAGTGCAACTAAATTGAAACTGGTTAAGGAGCGTTGTAGTGTACCCTCACCACTTTCATTAGCCTCCGCTAATAATTGTGGAATAGATTTTTTAAATAACATAAGTTAGTTTGATAGTTAAGTTTTTTATTTTTTTACTTGGGGGTGAATTCAATTTCAAACCTAATTAAAAAAAATTTAAAAGTAAATTGATTTTATGTCGGAATCGCTTTTATTATGACAATATTAGGTATAATTAGTGATTATGTACTTTATCAATCACATTTTTTACGCTAACTATCTTTAATTTTCTGATTTCGGCACTTAATTTTTCAATTTTAACTGCTTTTATGGTCTGTGTTTTGCTAGTATCACTTATTCCTGTAGAGATGTGTGGCGCAATGATCAGGGAAACTATAGACATCAGTTTTATTAAGATATTCATTGAAGGTCCAGAGGTATCTTTAAAGGGATCACCCACAGTATCTCCTGTTACCGATGCTTTATGTGCATCCGATCCTTTATATTCCATTTTTCCATCAATTAGTACACCTTTTTCAAAAGATTTCTTGGCATTATCCCAGGCACCACCAGCATTAGACTGAAAAATCCCCATTAAGACTCCAGATACCGTTACTCCCGCCAGCAATCCTCCCAGTACCTCCGCACCAAAAATAAATCCAACAATTACAGGTACGAGTAAGGCAATTGCGCCAGGTAACATCATTTCCCTGATTGATGCTTCAGTAGAGATAGCCACACATTTTTCGTACTCAGGCTTTGCCTTATATTCCATAATTCCTGGAATTTCCCTAAACTGCCTTCTTACTTCCTGTACCATGGCCATAGCCGCACGGCCAACTGCAGAAATACACAGCGCAGAGAAGATAAAAGGAATCATTCCACCTACAAATAACCCTGCCAGCACATTTGCCTTATAAATATCTATTGCAGTGATCCCAGAGATACCTGCAAACGCTGCAAATAGGGCCAGGGAGGTTAAAGCCGCAGAAGCAATTGCAAAACCTTTACCCGTAGCAGCAGTAGTATTACCTACCGCATCCAGCATATCTGTACGTTGTCTTACTTCTGCCGGCAGCCCGCTCATTTCGGCAATACCTCCAGCATTATCCGCTATCGGGCCAAATGCATCAATTGCAAGTTGCATTGCAGTAGTTGCCATCATTCCTGCGGCAGCGATCGCTACACCGTAGAAGCCGGCAAAGTAATAAGAGCCATATATTCCGGCAGCTAACACCAGTATTGGCAATACGGTAGATTCCATTCCAACAGAGAGTCCTCCGATAATATTTGTTGCATGCCCGGTAGAAGACTGCTGGATGATTGATTGAACAGGGCGCCTGCCCATTGCAGTATAGTATTCAGTGATCAAACTCATCAGGGTACCTACCACTAATCCAACTAGAATAGAATAATAAACGGACATCGTGCTAAACTGAAAGCCCCGGATAGACATGGATGGTGGCAATAACCAGGTAACGGCAAAATAGGAAGCAATAGCGGTAAGTACTATCGATAACCAATTACCCATATTTAAAGCGCGCTGAACACTATCAGTTTCTTTATTTATCTTCACCACTAAAGAAGCTACTATAGATAATATAAGTCCTAATCCTGCAATAAGCATAGGTAATAATACAGGAGCCATCCCCCCAAACTTATCGGCAGAAACTATTTCTTGCCCCAATACCATGGTGGCCAATATAGTAGCTACGTAAGAACCAAAAAGATCGGCGCCCATCCCTGCGACATCTCCAACATTGTCTCCAACATTATCTGCGATAGTTGCCGGATTTCTAACATCATCCTCAGGAATCCCAGCTTCTACTTTTCCAACTAGATCTGCCCCAACATCAGCTGCTTTTGTGTAAATACCTCCGCCAACTCTGGCAAACAGCGCGATACTTTCTGCTCCTAAAGAGAATCCGGCTAGCACTTCAATTGTTTTCTTTAGCTCTTCGGCCGATGCAGCTGTTCCCGGATGCACAAAAGTGTGATAGAGTACAATAAAAAGACTGCCTAGTCCTAAAATTGCCAGGCCTGCAACGCCAAATCCCATAACGGTTCCGCCCCTAAAAGAAACTTTTAAGGCCAGGCTTAGACTTGTTCTGGCGGCTTGGGTAGTTCTTACATTCGCTTTGGTCGCAATGCGCATCCCAATATATCCTGCTAAAGCAGACAGTACAGCGCCAATTAAAAAGGCAACGGCAATGATTGGACTGGAATGTATTGGGTTTTCCGGACTTCCTTTGAGCGTGCCCGACCAGGCGAGTAATAGGCCGGCAATGATTACAAAATAGGTTAGTACTTTCCATTCTGCCCGCAGAAAAGCCATAGCGCCATCTGCAATATATCCGGAAAGTTCAGACATATTTTTATCTCCCGCATCTTGTTTGCTTACCCAGATGCTCTGAAATGCCATCACTAAGATCCCAATAAGACCGAATATGGGGATGCAATAAATTAAATTGGTTTGTAAAAAAATCATATGTATTTATATTTGGTTGCTCAGTATGAAGCAGATAACTGCCTGTTATACAAAATAAACAGAGTTTCTGACATTGCCAAATAAATCCCTCTCCATAAATATAAACTGCCCTGGCAGAATGGAATATTCATCAGGTTATAATTGATATTTTAAATATATTAGCAAAATATAAACTTATAACTGTCGCGTAATTTAACCACTCAAAACAAAATAAATAATGAATAGCGAAAATCAGGACACTTCTTTTAAAAGAGAACTCGGACTTCTGGATGGTACCATGCTTGTTGCCGGATCGATGATTGGTTCGGGTATATTTATCGTAAGTGCTGATATCGCACGTCAGGTAGGATCTGCTGGATGGCTCATCCTGATCTGGGTACTAACTGGCCTGGTAACTGTTATCGCTGCGGTAAGTTATGGTGAGCTGAGTGCAATGTTCCCTAAAGCTGGCGGACAGTATGTTTACCTAAAGGAAGCTTATAATAAACTGATTGCCTTTTTATATGGATGGAGCTTTTTCGCGGTTATTCAAACAGGTACAATTGCTGCCGTGGGGGTGGCTTTCTCTAAGTTCGCCTCTTATCTTTATGAACCTTTAAGTGAGACTAATATTTTAATCCATCTTGGTTTTTTCCAGTTGAGTGCAGCTCAGCTTGTTTCTATTGTCACCATTATCTTGCTTACGTATATCAATAGCCGTGGAGTAAAGGATGGTAAAATGCTGCAGACCATCCTGACTATTGTTAAGATTTTTTCTTTGTTTGGCTTAATTGCCGGTGGTTTCATTTTTGGTTCTAGCGCTGCGGTATGGAATGCGAATTGGTCGGATGCCTGGAATACCAGGATGTTTGATGCGGGTACTAATTCTTGGGTGTCTATAGGTGGTACTGCATTGCTTTCTGGAATTGCGGCTGCTATGGTAGGTTCTCTTTTTTCAAGTGATTCTTGGGTTGGGGTAACATTTATTGCGGGTGAAATTAAAAATCCCGAACGTAATGTTGGCTTGAGCTTATTTCTGGGGACTTTTATTGTAAGTATTATCTATATACTGGCTAACCTGATGTATATTTCTGTGATGCCTCTTAATGAGATTGCTTTTGCTAAATCTGATCGTGTGGCTGTTGCGGCGGCTCATTATATTTTTGGTAGCTGGGGTACAACGACAATTGCGGTAATGATCATGATTTCTACTTTTGCTTGTAATAATGGGTTGATTATGGCGGGGTCCAGAGTTTATTATACAATGGCGAAGGATGGGCTTTTCTTTAAGAAAGCGGCTACACTGAATAAGTTTAGTGTTCCGGGCTGGGCTTTATGGATTCAGTGTTTATGGGCTTCTTTACTTTGTTTAACTGGCAGGTATGGTGATTTGCTTGATTTTGTGATGATTATTGTAGTGATTTTTTATATTTTAACGATTTATGGGATATTTATATTGAGGAAGAAAAGGCCGGATATGGTACGTCCGTATAAGGCTTTTGGTTATCCTGTGTTGCCTTTTTTGTATATTATTGTGGCGAGTGCGATTTGTGTAGCGCTTTTGCTGACTAAGTTTAGTACATGTGGGTGGGGGGTGTTGATTATGCTCGCAGGTATACCCGTTTATTATCTTTCGAAACCGAAGGATGACGCAGGAGTAGTATAATAAAAAAGAAAATTAACAAAAAAAACCTATTCTCCTTCTCTCCTCGTCCCTCTGAAACGAGGCCCGCATGTCGTTACAGGAGAACAGGTTCTTTTTTGTTAAAGATTGCCCATCATATAAGGAGTATTAAACATAGTTGCGGTCATATTTGCGGTATCTCAATCAATTGATCAGGCATATCCGTTTTATAGGCGGTGAAAGTTTTGGATTTATATTATTTGATATTAACAGGTGCCGATTAATCGATGAGGTATATCCGTTTTATAGGAGTTGAAAGTTTTGGATTTATATTATTTGAAATTAACAGGTGCCGATCAATTGATGAGGCATATCTGTTTTATAGGTGGTGAAAGTTTTGGATTTATATTATTTGAAATTAACAGGTGCCGATCAATTGATGAGGCATATCTGTTTTATAGGAGTTGAAAGTTTTGGATTTATATTATTTGATATTAACAGGTGCCGATTAATCGATGAGGTCTATCTGTTTTACAAGAAGTAAAAATGTTGTTTTCGCTATATATTATATCAATGTGTCCTTTTATTTGTTTAAAATATCACCAGCCTTACTTGTCGGTAGCTATATAAAAGATGACAGGGGGGATAATCTTCGGCAAAAAAGAGGACATGTTCCTGCAACGACATTCGGGCCTCGTTTCAGAGGGACGGCGAGTTAAGGAATTTGTTCTTTTTTTGCCGATTTTCTGAGGAGGAAGATAACTCCACAATCCCCCCTCATTTTCTAATACCATTCTAATACCACCATCATCTTCCAATAATTTCAATCAAATCTGCCAAATTTTACTTTACACTGAATAACATTTGTATTCATTACACCGCGTTAATAACAGATACCTATATCTTTGCATAAGAATGATGGGGATATACAGAAACAAAATATTGAAATGCACTTTTTGCCTGGTGTTATTGGGTATTTTTCTGGTAAAATTCTGTGTTTTTTCAATCTCTGCCTTCTCATCCTCTGCTGAAACTTACGCTATAGAGAAAAGCACAGAAGAAAACAAAGATAAAGAAGAAGAATCCTCTGATAAATCAAAAAAACAGGCGCTTCATCATGAATCTTTGGGTATAGCCTACGAACACCCGGCAGGTACCACTCATTTACCAATTCTTACACCCCTCTACCAGTTAAGTATCAGTACATTTCCACCAAGAAATGTCCCAACACCACCCCCCGATCTATTCTCCTAATCACCACTATACAGGCACATTCAATACCTGTTGTACACCTAATTTCTATCTAAAATACTAAATAAATGAAAAATCATCATGTTGCCGGTGCGCCCACGCCCTGGCAAAGGTTAGTACGTTTACTTCACTACGAACGTAAAACCATAAACTATATCTATATATACGCCATGCTAATTGGCCTAATCGGCCTGTCCCTGCCACTCGGTACCAGTGCAGTTTTCAACCTGTTATCTAACGGCGCCATGTACAGCTCCACCTACATCCTGATTGCCGTAATTTTAGTCGGCATTGTCGTAGGCGGTTTACTCCTAATCGGACAGCTTACCTTAGTGGAATATATCGAGCAGAAAATTTTTATAAAAACTGCCCTTGAATTTGCATTCCGTCTGCCCCGGATCAAAAAGAAAGCATTAGAAGGCGAAAACCCTTCAGAACTAATTAATCGTTTCTTTGATATTCTAACCATTCAGAAAGGACTGACTAAACTGCTTGTGGACATCATTGCCGCAGGTATTCAAATCTTTTTTAGCGTCATCCTGCTTTCCTTTTATCACCCGGTATTTATGGTATTTGGAATACTTGTAATCATTGTAATCGTTATCATATTAGCATTATATTACCGCCGGGGTGTACAAACCAGTCTGGAAGAATCAGTATACAAATATCAGGTAGTAGGTTATCTCGAAGAAATAGCCGCCGATTTAGACACCTATCGTGAAAGTCCTGCCAAAAGAAAAGAAATCATTACACGCACAGATGAAATTACTGCAAACTACATTCAGGCCCGTAACGATCATTTCAGCGTACTAAAAAGATTTTTTATCAGTGCAGTAGCCATGCGTACCATCCTGATGGGTTCACTATTGCTCCTGGGTTCCTACTTTGTAGTAGAGCGAGAAATGACCTTCGGGCAATTCGTAGCTGCAGAAGTCATTATTGTACAAATAAGCTACTCCATAGAAAAATTAATGACCAATCTAAATACCGTATTTGATATGGTAACAGGAAGTGAAAAGCTCGCCGTTGTAACTGATCTTGAACTAGAGGAAGGAGATTTAGACCATGGTTAAAGGGAACAAAAATTTAGTTCAGCTCAAAAATTGGGAAACACTATCCGTACATGCTAACAACAAACTTTTAAATGTAAAAGGCCCCGAAATGCTCGGTAGAGTAGCCATATTCATCTTCATTTTCTTTGTAATCTTACTCTTTCTTCCATACCGGCAAACCATTCCTGGCCGCGGTACAGTCACGGCATTACGTCCGGAAGACCGGTCACAAACGATACAAAATCAAATTGGAGGCCGAATAGAACACTGGGCGGTACGCGAAGGACAAGAAGTGAAAAAAGGAGACACCATTTTAGTGATTTCAGAAACCAGTCAATCCTATTTCGATCCCGAACTACCTCAGCGTCTAAACGAGCAACTAGACGCCAAACGTGGAACAGAAACCGCCGCCGTGCAAAAAATAGATGCCACCAAAGCACAAATGAAGGCGATGAGCGATGGTCTGCGTTTTCAGATGCAAGCCGCAGAAAACAAAGTCCGCCAGGCCAAAAACTATATAAGTATCGACAGCGCCGAACTCCTTGCTGTACAAAAATTTTACGAAACCACTAAAGTCCGGTTAGAGCGTTATGAATCAGGCTATAAAAACGGGCTATTTTCATTAACCGACATAGAAACACGCCGGCTTAAACTACAAGAAGACAACTCAAAAGTAATTAGCCAGCAAAATAAGCTCAGCAACTCCAATCAAAATCTATTAAATTCAACCATAGAGCTAGACAACATCCGGGCAAAATATCAAGAATCGATATCAAAGGCACAATCCGATATGAGCTCAGCAATTTCCAGCAGGGCAACTGCACAAGGCGATATAGCAAAACTGAGAAACGACATCTCCAACATCAGCATCAGGCGTGGCTGGTATATAGTAAGGGCGCCGCAAAGTGGTTTTGTAGTTAAAACGCTCAAAGCCGGTATTGGAGAAAACATCAAAGAAGGCGAATCTGTAGCCACACTACAGCCAAAATCACCTATGGTTGCAGTAGAATTATATGTTCGCGCAATGGACGTCCCCTTAATTCTGGACACCAGTGACGTAAGGCTTCAGTTTGAAGGCTGGCCATCCGTCCAATTCTCCGGCTGGCCATCAGTTGCCGTTGGTACCTTCGCGGGAAAAGTATTCTCCATCGATAAGATAAGTAGTACAGGAGGAACATACAGGCTGCTGGTAAGTCAAACCAATCCTGTACCATCCAAAGATGAACCATGGCCCATACAATTGCGTCAGGGATCAGGTGTCTACGGACGTATCATTTTGAGATCCGTGCCCCTGTGGTACGAAATATGGAGGCAGTTAAATGGCTTCCCGCCAAGTTTAGAAAGAGAGCCTTCGGGTAGTGGAAAAAAATAACGGAAGAAATTAAATGAACATAAATTCAAAGAGGTTCCATCTGGTAGCCATATTCTTATTATTAATCATTAAAATAAGCACCGCCCAATCGCAAAATAACCCATCAATAAACGCTAACACTGACACCGCAAAAACCTTTTCCCTGGAAGATTTGCAACTACTGGTATTCAGGTACCACCCAGTTATTAAGCAAGCCGGGTTACTGAGCGAATCAGCACAAGCGAATGTATTACAATCCCTGGGCTACTTCGATCCCGTATTAAAGGCAGGTTTTGGAAGAAAGTTATTTGGAGATACAGAATACTACAACAAATGGAACAGTGAGCTAAAAATTCCGCTTTGGCTTGCAGGCGCCGATTTAAAAGTCGGTTATGACCGTAATGTTGGTACATACGTAAACCCAGAAAGCCGTACCAATTCACAAGGCTTATCGGCTATCGGTTTGAGTATACCATTGGGGCAAGGTTTGATTATTGACGCAAGGCGAAGTACACTTCGGCAATCCAAAATAATGGTCCAATACGCAGAAGCAGATCAGCTAAAGCAAATTAACAGCATTTGGTACGCCGTAGTAAAAGACTATTGGAACTGGTATTATGCCTACAAGCAATTTGAATTAATAAATGAAGGCGTAGAATTGGCACAGCGCAGGTTTAAGGCATTGAGCAGACAAACCCTAATGGGCGATAAACCAGCAATAGACTCCGTAGAGGCCTATATTACTGTACAAGAGCGGATAATTCAGAAAGAAAAAACAGAAATAGAGTTACAAAATGCCAGGCTAATATTATCCAATCATCTCTGGAACGAAACAGGCAATCCACTGGAACTTCCCGGTAATGCACTACCAGAGCAAACAGGCGAAAACATTAGCCGCCCAAACCCACTACTACTGGATACGCTACTGGGCCAGGCATCAGACCGGCACCCGGAGCTCGTAAAACTAAGGAGCAAGGGGGCACAGCTAGCCATTGAAAGAAGTTACCGTCAGGAGTTACTCAAGCCTAAGCTTAATATCACCGGTAATTTAATCTCCAGCCGGACAGATTTCAACAGTACTATTCCAGCCAATTACGACTTTAACTGGAGCAATTACAAGCTAGGCATTGAATTGGCATTCCCCCTATTCTTGAGATCAGAAAGAGGTAAGCTGCGGGAAGTGAAAATTAAACAGCGTGAATTAAACTACGACCTGCAACAATTTGGCCGGGAAATCAAAACAAACATCATGGCTTCCTACAATGACCTATCCGCATACGCTGCACAATTAAATGTACAAATAAGAAGTATAGAAAATCAGCAGCTCCTTGTAAACGGCGAAAACCAAAAATTTAGTCTGGGAGAAAGCACCCTGTTTTTAATCAACAGCCGGGAAAGCAAACTGATTGACATGAAGTTAAAGCAAGAAAGTATGATTGCCGGCTATCAAAAAACACTTGCAGAATTGTATTACAAAGCAGGAACCAGACAATTTGTAAACCAGGACTAAGATCTCTAATCGATTTTTGGCTATATGATATCACAAAAATACTTAACAAGAACTTAGCTTCCTGTTCACGTTATTTCAACTATATGATAAAATCACAACAAATTTTCAAATATACCAATCTATTAATCCTGTCAACTTCACCACAATACATAACAAATTAACAGGGGAGGGGATCTTCGGCAAAAAAGAGGACATGTTCCTGCAACGACATTCGGGCCTCGTTTCAGAGGGACGACGAGTTAAGGAATCTGTCCTTTTTTTGTCGAGTTTCATACTACGACCACAATTCCGAATAAAAAGCAGTATTTTTGCCAAAAAAAAAGCAATTGGGAACTCCACTAGATTCAGGCATAAAAGGATATAATAACTACGGTACTCACCTCAAAGAAAAATACAAAGGGCAGCGGGTATTCAAAGTAATTGTTGACGGCGGTTTTACTTGCCCTAACCGGGATGGAAGTAAAGGCTACGGCGGCTGCACCTACTGTAACGTAGACTCCTTTACCCCAGAACTTTCCAGAAAACTACCCACCATCCGTGAACAATTAGAACAAGGCATGGAGCGGGGGAAAGGCTTTTACAAAGCAGACAAATTCATCGTCTACTTTCAACCCAACACCAACACCTACGCACCCGTACACTACCTCAAAATGATGTACGACGAAGCACTATCCATCAACACAGAAGACGTAGTTGGATTTTCCGTAGGCACACGCCCAGACTGTATCGATGCAGAAAAAGTAGCCCTGCTGGAAAGTTACGCAGACCGCTTCGATGTAGATTTAGAAATGGGAATGGAATCCATATACGATGAAACCCTAAACCAGATCAACAGAGGTTGCAGTCATGCCGAATTCGTCGCCGCAGTTCAACTATTAGACAACAGTAAACTAGACCTCTGCGTACATACCATCTTTGGATTCCCATGGGAAACCGAAGAAATGATGCTCGGTTACATCCATGAAATCAACAGATTCCCTAAAATAAAATTCGTTAAATTCCACCATCTTCATATCGTAGAAGGCTCAATCATGGGGGCCAAATACAAAAAAGAACCATTCAAGCTATTTACATTAGAAGAATACACCGACCTGCTTTGCAAGCTAATCCCGCTACTGCGGCCAGACGTAGTTATTCAGCGGCTATTCGGTATATCAGACTGGGATCTGTTAATTGCACCAAACTGGGGGCTTAATAAATCATCCATTCAAACCTATATCGACAGAGAAATTGAAAAAAGAGGAATTATACAGGGATCAGCCTATATACCAGTAACAGTATAATCACCAAACAACTCTATCACCTTCTTGCTTCTATAATCAAATATCTGCTGCAATTTATTCGCAACAAATACGCTATTCGCTATATTTCCAAAAACACCCATAGGTAAGCCATAAGTAAGCAAATCATTCATCTCCACACCACCAGGGATAGCTCTAAAATGATGTTGGTGATGCCAGAACTTATAAGGACCAAAGCGCTGCTCATCTATAAAATACTTCTGATCCTCCACCTGGGTGATCTCTGTCATCCAGTTCAGCTTAATCCCAGCCACAGGAGAAACCTTATAAGTAATAATCATACCAGGATACATCTTCTGTTCAGGCTCTAAAGCCGAAGTAACCGTAAAAGCCATATCTGCCGGAGTAATTTTAGCCAGATTCAGAGGAGAAGAGAAAAAATCCCAAGCCTCAGAAAGAGAAATCGGCAAACGCTGAGAAAATTTAAGATGAAAAGCTTTCATGGAGTCAGGTAAAAAGATATTTGTTTAAACAAACACCACCCAAATATTTTTGTTTTGATTATTTCAAATAATTTAAGTAATGATAATTAAAACAATTTTGATGATTTTTTCATGTTTTTATTGAAAGAATGCCAAAATATTATCTTTTCTCTTCTGTAAAATCACAAAATCATATTTTTTATCACAATTCGCGTCAATTAAACTGGTAATTATTACGCTTTTACGTCTATTTGTTTGATTATTTGTTCTTTACGATTGTATTTTCTTGAATTATTTTGTTATTTTTAATTTGTATTGAATCAAATATCATTTTTAAACCAATAAAAACTTAAATTTCATGAACAAAATTCTATTTAAACAAGTTGTACCATTTTTAATTCTCGCAATCGTCGCAATTGCAGCATTATTTGTACCCCTTCTTCCAAATTTTGATGAAGGAAAATACAATGTAGCCGACATCGCATGGATTTTAGTGGCAACCGCTCTCGTGTTTTTAATGACCCCAGGACTCGCCTTCTTTTACGGTGGTATGGTACATAGAAAAAATGTGCTTTCCACCATGATCAAGAGCATCGTTTCTGCAGGCGTCATCAGTGTACTATGGGTAACTGTAGGCTTCAGCCTTGCATTTGGAGACAGCATCAACGGTCTGATTGGTAATCCTGGTACATTTCTCTTCTTCCAGGGCGTAAACTCCGGTCCATCATGGAGTCTTGCACCCACCATCCCCTTAACCTTATTCGCGCTATTCCAGCTGATGTTCGCCATCATCACACCAGGACTAGTCGTAGGAGCCGTAGCTGAGCGTATTCGCTTCACTTCTTATATCTTATTTATCGTTCTTTTCGCACTATTTGTCTATTCACCATTAGCACACTGGACATGGCACCCAGACGGTATCCTGTTCAAAATGGGTGTACTTGATTTCGCCGGCGGAACAGTAGTTCACATCTCTGCTGGTATGGCAGCACTTGCAGGCGCAATCGTACTAAAAAGAAGAAAAGTACACCAAGACCACCAGGAAATTCCACCAGCAAACATTCCTTACGTATTAATCGGTACAGGCCTGCTGTGGTTCGGCTGGTTTGGTTTTAACGCAGGATCTGCACTAGGCGCAAACAGTTTAGCTGTATCTGCATTCGCAACCACCAACGTAGCCGCCGGCGCAGCAGGCTTATCATGGATGTTCTTTGATGTACTAAGAGGAAAAAAACCATCTGTACTAGGTTTTTGTATAGGAGCAGTAGTTGGACTGGTAGCCATCACACCAGGGGCAGGCTTTGTAGCCATTCCTCAAAGTATTTTCATCGGCTTCGCCGCAGCAATCATATCCAATCTAGCCGTAGTATGGAAATCAAAAACAAGTTTAGATGACACCTTAGATGTTTTTCCTTGTCACGGAGTAGGAGGTATTGTAGGGATGTTATTAACTGGTGTATTTGCCACTAAAACGGTTAACTCCGCAGGCGTTGACGGCTTATTCTATGGAAACGCTGATTTCTTTCTCACCCAATTAAAAGGCGTAGTGATCGTTGCTGTATTTAGCTTTGTTGTTTCCTTTTTGATCTTTAAAGTAATTAACCTGGTACAGCCAATCCGCGTAACCTCTGAAGAAGAAGAAGAAGGCCTTGATGCAAGTCAGCACAACGAAAAGTATTCCCAAGGTACTTTAATTGTCGCCTCTACCGGAGTTGAAATGGATAATAACCACTAGTCCATATCATATACAACCAAATTAACAACCTCAACCTACAACAGCATGAAAAAACTTAGATCATTCTTTACGCTTTCTGCACTAACCCTGAGCGCAGCCACTTACGCTCAGGAAACCACCACCTCCACTTCAACCCCACTACAGATCTCCGGATCTGTAGACACCTACTATAAATATGATTTTGCCAAAAGGCCCAACATTACCACCAGTTTTGCAGAAGATCAAAATTCAGTATCACTAGGAATGATTGATCTGGCTTTAAAGAAAACCACAGGCAAATCATCATTTGTAGGAGAACTTTCCTTCGGTCCAAGGGGGCAATACGGTTCTTTACCAAATGGAAACGGGGCAGATAATAATGCAGCTAACTCCTTTCACATCCAGAATCTATACACCTCCTACGCCTTTACCGATAAATTCTCTATGACCGCTGGATACATGGGTACTTTCATCGGGTACGAAGTCATTGCCCCAACAGGGAATTTCAACTACTCTACTTCCTACTTATTTACCAATGGCCCTTTCCAAAACGCAGGTATAAAAGCCAATTACGTTTTTTCTCCTAAAGTAGCTGTCATGGCAGGATTGTTTAACGACTGGAATGTATACCAGGATTTTAACGGCGTATCTCATTTTGGAGCACAGCTGACCGTATCTCCCATAGAAGGCTGGACCGCCTATCTGAACCTGTTAACTGGCAGATCAGCTGGCGCCACCGGAACAGGTTCTATTTACGATCTGACCACTGCATATCAAGTTACAGAAAGTATTAAGATCGGTTTAAACGCCGCAGATTATTCTGTCTCAAACGACAACGGCGGTTACAGCGGAGCAGCATTATATCTTCAAAATGCATTTACTCCAAGTTTTTCATTAGGTTTGAGAGGGGAATATTTTAAAACCAAAGATATACCTGATTTTGATGGCTCCAGTGTTACCTCAATAACCGTATCAGGTAACTTTAAAGCTGGCGGTTTAACTTTCATTCCAGAAGTCAGGTTTGATAATGGCAACACAACCAGGTTTATTAAAAACAATTTAGATCCAACAAAAAGTGCTTCACAATTTTCACTAGCCGCAGTATATGCTTTCTAAACTTAACCTATCTAACCAAATCCATCAGACCAGCAGGTCTGGTGGATTTTTATTTTTATTCCTGCTCAGTTCTTTCTCCTGCCTGGCACAAGCTACAAAAACAGACAGTGAGCTGCCAAAAGATGACAGAGGGAAATATATTTACTACGAAATAGTAGACAAAAGCCCTGTCCCGGCAGATTCCCTTAAACAAAGAGCGCTCGCTTTTTTTAAACTAAAAAAGCTAACCAGCATCGTGCAAAAAAAAGACGGGTTACAAGCAGATGGGAAAATGATCATTAATAAAACCGCATTCGTACTCACCCATCCTGCAGGAGAAGTATTATATCATTTCACTTTTGAAATTAAAGAAGGAAAATACAGGTACTGGCTAACCGATTTTCTTTTCCTTCCTTACAAAAGAGACCGTTATGGCAATTTTGTAGCCACCACCGTAAAAGGCACTCCATTAGAAAGCGACCCTGGAAAATTAAACGCAGGCGAATGGAATGCAAACATAGAGGCAGCAAATAAGCAAGCCGCAGCATTCTCCGCAGCATTTAAGACCTACCTTTCTGCAGTTCAAAAAAACCGCAACACACCAGAAGCTAAGAAAACAATTTCTACCAAAAGCTGGTAAGCCAGGCTAATGAACCATTTTATCTGCACAAGTAGAACTTGCAAAAGCTTCAGGTTTAGCTTTAAAAATAAACCCCATACTTAAAATATACCCCATAGCCTCATTCAAAGCCTTATTAGATTTAAACATCGGGTTCGTATTGATATCAGCATGCACTTCAAGATCTACATCATAAAGATCCAGTAAATCACAAACCGCATACGCAGTCTCAATAGATTTTTGCACCTCTATCAGCATTCTTTCTTTGATAGTCATCTTTTGCAAGCTCTTCTCCTGGTGGATATACATAAAACCACCATGCTGCTCTCTCAATAGCACAATCACAGTAGCGAAATCTGTATAAGCACCCTTTACCTGAGAATCTGTACCAATACAAACCTTAAGATGATAGCCTTTTTCAGTTTCTCTGATAATAGCTTGTTCTACTTCTTCTAAAATTGGCGAGTGGATTACTTCACCATTAAATTTCTTCCAGGTCATACGTTATTGGTGTTAAGGGTAACAACCCGTATTCAGGTTTCCTAAAAATAGGCTGATAATGTTAAATATACATTAAATATATGTTGTTTATTTGCTAACAATCAGATAGTTGTCAACAGTTATTGATTTTTTATCCAGATGTCTGCCTGGAGTCATCCTTGCTACTGTAACAGAAAAATATAAAACAAAATCTTAAAAAAACAGTTGTTTATAGTATAATATGGTAAACAAAACAATAATAGTTTCGAATAGGTTACCCGTAAAAATAACAGAAAAGAATGGGGAGTACATTCTAAGTCCAAGTGAAGGTGGTCTGGCTACCGGCCTTGGATCAGTCTACAAAAAAGGAGATAACATCTGGATCGGATGGCCTGGAATTGACGTTCCTGAGCACAGGCAGCAAGAAGTTGCCGAGCAGTTAGCCACCCTAAACCTTATCCCTGTCTTTCTCACCCCCGAAGAAATCAACCTTTATTATGAAGGATTTTCCAATGAAGTATTGTGGCCAGTATTCCATTACATGGTCACCTATGCTAATTATGAGCAAACCTACTGGGATTCTTATCAAAGTGTAAATCAAAAATTCAGGGACATTACTGTCGCACATGTAAATGAAGGCGATACCGTTTGGATTCATGATTATCAGCTACTGTTGCTTCCTGAGCTAATCAGACTTGCCCAGCCACAAGTAACTATTGGCTTTTTTCAGCATATTCCTTTCCCGTCTTATGAAATTTTCAGACTAATTCCATGGAGAGATGAATTAATTGATGGTATGCTGGGAGCCGATCTTTTAGGTTTTCACACCTTTGACGATGTAAGACATTTTCTAAGCGCAGCATCAAGGCTGTCACTTGCAAAAATTTCTGATAATATAGTCACCAGTAAAGAGCGTCAGATTGTTGTAGAAGCCTTCCCCATGGGGATAGACGCCTCTAAATTTGAAAGCCTGATTACTGATGCCGTAGTAGGGGGTTACATCCAGTCATTTCAAGAAACAGTTAAAGATCGTAAGGTGATCGTAACTATCGACAGGTTAGATTACAGTAAGGGAATCCTGCAGCGTCTTCAAGCCTATGAATTACTGTTAGAAGTTAATCCGGAATATATAGATAAACTATCTTTATATATGATCGTAGTTCCTTCCAGGGACACCGTAGCACAGTATAAAGAATTAAAGGATCAGATAGATCAGTTAGTCGGTAATATAAACGCCCGTTTCAGAACACTTAACTGGACACCAGTTCATTACTTTTACCGTTCCTTCCGGATAGAATTTTTATCTGCACTTTACAGCACAGCTGACATTTGCCTGGTTACCCCAATGCGGGATGGAATGAACCTGGTTAGTAAAGAATATGTAGCCAGCAGGGTAGATGATACCGGAGTATTGATCTTAAGTGAAATGGCAGGTGCTTCAAAAGAACTGAATGATGCACTTATTGTCAATCCAAACAATATAGGTGAAGTAATGCGGGCCATTGTGCAAGCAGTTAACATGCCTTTAGCAGAACAAAAAACCAGGATGTCCGTCATGAGAGGCATTGTAAAGAAATTCGATATACACCTTTGGGTGAAAAATTTTATGGATAAATTAGAAGAAGTTAAACAACTGCAAGAGTCACTGCTCACTAAACACGCAGTTAAAGCAGTAACAGAGCAAATAAACAACGCATATACCACAGCAAAAGATAGATTCATTTTTCTGGATTATGATGGCACCCTAGTCGGTTTCAATGCTAATATTGATAAAGCATCTCCCGATGAAGAACTATATCAAATCCTGACAGAATTATCCGCTGACCCGGCTAACAGAGTAATTATTGTGAGTGGCAGAAGACATGAAACACTGGAAGAATGGTTTGGGCATCTAAAGCTAGACCTGATCGCCGAACATGGTGCATGGCAAAAACATCACCAGGAAAACTGGAGATCACTACCCTTGCTCACCGATGTTTGGAAACAAGAAGTAAAAGCAGTTCTTGATACTTATACAGACCGTACACCAGGATCTTTCATTGAAGATAAAAGTTATTCATTGGTGTGGCACTACCGTAAAGTAGAAGAAGGGTTAGGGGAACTTAGGGCAAATGAAATTATTAACCACCTTAAAGTTACCATTGCAGATAAAGGACTGCAAATGATGCCCGGCAACAAAGTCATAGAATTTAAAAATATTGAAGTTAACAAAGGAAAAGCAGTGCTAACCTGGCTCCATGACAATGATCCAGACTTTATTCTGGCATTAGGGGACGATCATACAGATGAGGATATCTTTAAAGCCTTGCCTGTCCAAGACTCAACTTACACCATTAAAGTAGGAAGTAATATTTCTGCAGCCAAGCACTACCTGCGTAATTTTGTAGAAGTAAGACAACTATTGAAAATGCTTGCATCAGATACTTCATCAACCTCTTCAAAATAAATCTATTTTAGGAGAAATCCCCAATTAAGAACATAAGGGGTAAAAGTTATTTTATAGGGTACCAAAAAAAACAGGGAAGGCGATTAGCGCTTTCCCTGTTTTTTTATTAAACATATCAGTTCTTCTATATTTTTATGAAGAACGATAATCTGCGTTATTGGTTAAAGAAAAACAGGCCTGTCTAACTTAATCGCAATCCGGTGAGCCGCATTCATTAAACCTACATGGCTATATGCCTGAGGGAAATTGCCCCATTGACTGCCATCATTTTCATCTACATCCTCCGCAAAAAGACCAAGATGGTTACCATATTGGATCAATAAATCAAATTCTCTAACCGCATCATCTATCCTTCCTACAATAGCCAGCGCTTCCACATACCAGAAAGCACAAATCAGGAAAGTTGTTTTAGGTTTCCCAAAATCATCCGTATGGCGGTAGCGGTAAAACAATCCATTCTTCCCTTTAAGTTCTTCCTCTAAAGCAATAAGGTGATCTTTTGCCCGCTGAGAATCAGGATCCAGGTAATTCATTAAAATTAACTGTAAAGTACTTGCATCAAGATGTGCGCTCCCTATGGCATGGTTATAAACTTTACGTTCCGGATCATAACATGCTTCAATATGTTCTGCAGCACGGTCAATCAATTTAGTTGCCCGCTCTTCAAATCCCTGGTTGCCTATTATTTTGGCCATTTTTAAAGCCGCTTTAGCACCTGCCCACTGGAATAAATTAGTGTAACAATGCATATTTGCCAGGTTTCTGAACTCCCAGATACCCGCATCCTCTTCATCAATGGTATGCTCAATTTTGTTCAGCAGATAATCTAACCACTTGGTAGAATCCTGACGTTCGCTAAAAATAAACCTATTATCAGAATATAAAGGAAGCATTGAAATCAATACTTGCCCATAAATATCATTTTGAATATGTTCATAAGCCTGGTTACCAACGCGGATAGGCTGGTTACCCATATACCCCTTCAGGTTAGTTAAGATACGTTCTGTTAATACACGCTCTCCGGCAATACCAAATAAAGGCTGATAGCGCTCATCATCTCTAAAAGAAATATCAGTCACATAATTAAAATACCGTTCCATTTCTTCAAAATGCCCGATATGGTTCAGCGCTGTAATCACATAATACGTATCACGCATCCAGCAATAGCGATAGTCCCAGTTCCGTGTACTACCTGGAGATTCTGGTAAACTCGTTGTACTCGCCGCAATAATTGCACCTGTATCCTCATACTGGTGGATTTTAAGAACCAAAGCAGAACGGATCACCAGAGACTGATGAAAGCCAGCAATCGTAGAGTGTTTAATCCAGGTTCTCCAATATTTGATCGTTTCCAATAAAAAACGCTCCGCTGTACTTTCGATAGGCGCCTCTAAATTATTTCCGTAAGTTAAAATCAGGTATTTAGTATCATTCAGTGCAAAATACTTCTCATCCTCAATATAAGAAAGGGAGATATTAGTACTTAAACGCATGTCATTCTCACTTCCGGTAAATTGGATATGCGTACTTCCTCTAGAACCTTTTTGCTTACCTGCTCCATAATCATATACCGGTTTACAGGTCACTTTAATTCTGGGGTTACCTGTAAGCGGTTCAATTTTACGGATCAGCATAAGCGGTTTATAAAAACGCTCATATTGATGAAACCTTGGGGCAAAATCTGTGATTCTATAACTTCCCTCCGGGCTGGTAATATCGGTATGCAGAATATTGGTATTCTCCTGATAAGCTTGTTCTGAAGTATATTCCCCTTCAGGAAGGATAGAAAACTCTCCCCCTTCCTCTTTATCCAGTAAGCCACCAAAGACAAATGAGCTGTCAAATCTTGGCCAGCAAAGCCAGTCAACATTCGTGTTTTTGTTTATATGAGCAAGGAAAGCGCAGTTTCCGATAATTCCGGTCTGGTAAGTATGTCTATGCATTAATATTATTTAAATTGTTTTAATACTAATAGAACAACTCATGCCTGTATTTGTTGTCCATAAAGAAAAAATGAACAGAATATTTAGATGCCGGAATATTATTTCTTAAATTTAATCTGCTCATTTTGATACCACGGATTAATGTAAACCGTTATAACACCAACTCACTGAATACTCATTTTTAAACATAAGTTATGATAAACACAGAACTAATGAATGAATTCTATTTACTTCAGCAAAGCAGGTCCAACGCTAAATATCTTGATATTCTGGAAGAAAAAATCTGTTCTCCAATTCAGGAAGCCAATCATAAAGTAACATCCTGGATGTATAAAAGAGGAAATATGCTGATGAAACTAGAGCACAAGGCACAAATCAGGCTAAGTAAGATCCGCAGAAAGTTCCTGAAGTATTAATCCTGTGCTCCTTTTGCAGAGAATCTTTGCTTAATTCCTCTATCTTTGCTGCATGATGGTAGAAAAGGTACTGAGTAATTTAAAAATCGCTTCTTTGAATGAGATGCAGCAAGCTTCAATTGCTGCGGCAAATAAAGGAAAAGATGTTGTTTTGCTCGCGCCAACTGGTTCGGGCAAAACTGTAGGTTTTTTATTGCCAGTTTTAAAAAACCTGGACTCCGGTGTTAAAGGTGTACAAGCTTTAGTCTTAGTTCCTTCCAGGGAACTAGCTTTGCAAATTGAACAAGTTTTTAAGCTGATGGGCACAGGCTTTAAAGTAAACTGCTGTTATGGCGGGCACCCGGTTAAAACAGAAAGAAATAATTTTGAACAACCACCCGCAGTACTGATTGGTACACCTGGAAGAATTGCCTACCACCTTAGAAAAGAAAACTTTGATGAATCTGCGATCAGTACGCTCGTATTAGATGAATTTGACAAAGCCTTAGAATTTGGTTTCCAGGAAGATATGGCCTACATCATAGGTAACCTGCTTTCACTGAAACAAAGAATGCTTACCTCGGCAACATCTATGGATAGCATCCCGGAATTTACCGGCGTTAAAGACGCGATTGAAATCAATTTTCTAAAAGACGTAAAAGTTGCACCAGACCTTAAGTTAAAAAAAATCGCAACCACAGCAGAAGATAAATTAGATACGTTATTTGAGCTAATCTGTAAAATAGGAAATAAAACTACACTGATTTTCTGTAACCACAGGGAAACAGTAGACCGGATCAGTGATTTACTGATCGATAAAGATTTGGCCCACGATATTTTTCATGGCGGTATGGAGCAGGATGAGAGAGAACGTGCCCTGCTAAAATTCAGAAACGGCAGTATTAAGATCTTAATTACTACTGATCTTGCTTCCCGCGGATTAGATATTCCTGAAGTAGAATATATTATTCATTACCAGCTGCCCTACACCGAAGACGCCTTTTTACATAGAAACGGCCGTACCGCAAGGATGAATGCAAAAGGAACAGCCTATCTAATGATGACTGACGAAGAGAAATACCCATTTCTTAAAGCAGATATTGAAATTGAAAAATTAAAAGGAAATTATCAGTTACCAAAAGATAGTCAGTGGCAAACTTTATACATTGCCGCCGGTAAAAAAGATAAAGTAAATAAGATTGACATTGTAGGCTTACTGCTTAAAAAAGGCGGGTTAGAAAAGGACGATGTGGGGCTGATCGAAGTGAAAGACCAAAGTTCATACGTTGCTGTTAAACGGAACATGGTACAAAAGGTACTCTCTGCATTAGCCAGTGAGAAGATAAAGAACAAAAAAGTGAAGATAGAAGTAGCCATGTAATTATGAGTAACAATGACATTTTAAAAAAGCTTCGCGTAGCGCTGGAGCTGAACAATGAAGATATTATAAAAATCCTTGAACTGGTGAATTTCAAAGTAACCAAAAGTGAACTTGGATCTTTTTTCAGGAGTGAGGATCATCCCAACTTTAAACCCTGCGGCGATCAGATCCTGAGGAACTTCCTTAATGGATTAGTAATTTTTAAAAGAGGGCCAAGACCGGATAAAATTTCTCCTTCACCAGCAGATTAGCGAATTTTGTTTCTAATTTCTGAAATTTCTCCCTATTTTCTTAAAAATCGGTTAATTTAATTGGACAAAACTGTTATACTTGTGAAAGGAAGGCACAAACTGAATTTCTTTCAAAGGTAATTCAGTTTAGCTCCTGATTTTTGGATGGGATGGCGAATGTTTAGTTTTTTAAAATTTCATGGAAATTTGAGTCATTTAAAATGTTTTGTTTTAATCCAGGCTTTCGTGCTTTTATGCTTCATAACTGCAAATGCACAATCCCAGCGCAGGTTAACCGGCATTGTTACAGATTCCTTAAAAGATGTTATTTCTGGCGCCGATGTGTATATAGTTGCCGATAAGGATACCCTTAACTCAGTCACTGACAATCAAGGCAGATTTTATTTTTCTGGTTTTAAAACAGAAAGAATCTCATTGCTCATTATGCGGGTAGGTTTTAAGCCCTTTGCTAAATCCTATGCCTATCGTAAAGCCCAGCTCTCTATGGTGCTGGATTCAATTATGCTTTTTCCAGAATCTAACTTACTGGATGAAGTGATTATTAACGGCAGAGACAAGCCCATAAAGATTAAAAAAGATACCATCGAATACAATGCTGCATTTTACCACATTTCTGAAAATGATAGGGTAGAAGACCTGCTGCGTCAATTGCCAGGCGTAGAGATTGATGCCAGCGGCAATACCACAACCATGGGTAAGCCCCTGCTTAAACTTAGGGTAAATGGAGAAGACTTTTTTACCAACAGTGTGAAAGATTTTATTAGTCAGCTACCTGCCAGTGTAATAGATAAACTGCAAATCATAGATGACTATGGAGATGAAGCCAATTTTACAGGAATGAGAAACGGCGGATCTCAGAAAATGCTAAACCTGATCACTAAAGCAGGACAAAACAGGGGAACTTTTGGTAATGTATTAGCTAGCGGAGGGACCAATCACCGGTATGGGTTGCAGGCCAACGGTAATTTTTGGGAAGATAGCAAGCAAATTGGTGTCAATAGCAGTTCCAATAATACAAATAATGATGCCGGGATCAATACTACAGCAGCAGCCGGCATAAATTATAGGGATAAATTAGCAAATGGTATAACAGCCAGTGCCGGATATAATTACGGATACAATAAAAACTTATCCAGGCAGCTTAATTTTATAGAAACCATTAACCCAGGCGGAACCATTTTAAACAGGTCAGAGGCACAAAGTAATGCCGAAGATAACAACCATAATATCAATTTCAATATTCAGTCCATTGCTGATAAGAGTTATTTCCAGGCTTCTTTAGGTGGCTCAATGTCCAAAAGGCGCAGAGACGCAAATATCATTTCTAATCAAACTGGATTAATTAAACAGGATTTAGTTAGCAATAACAAATCAGGCGCAGAAATGCCTAATATCAATGGTAATTTTGTATGGGCAAAAAGTACGGAAAAGCCAGGCCGGAGTATGTCTGCTGGTTTAACAGTTGGTAGCGGGATCAACCAGATCAATGAAGCCCTGGAAAATAGAATCAGTTATTATAACCGGTTTAACAATGAATTATTAAAAGATTCTCTCGTTAACCGTTTTGTAGATACCGAAAACAGGAACAATACTATTTCAGCAGATTTCAGATATAGTGAGCCCTTAAAATCAAGCATAGATTCTGTAGTCAAAAGAAACATCGATTTTTCTTATTTCTTTTCATTGAACAAGACAAAGAATAGTTTATACACCAGGGTAAATAACAATATAGGAAATACAAGTATAGTTGATTCGCTAAGTTCTTTATACTCTTCCTCTTTTGCGCTTCACCGCTTTGCCATAAATTACAGACACCAGGCAAAGCGCCTCAATTATAGTGCAGGAGTAACCATGCAGCCCAGCCAGCTGACCGGCCAATATGTAGGAAACGAAAGTAAGATCGATCATATTGAATTGAATATTTCACCGATATTAAATGTTGCTTATAATTTTTCAGATTGGGATAACCTTGCCTTTGTTTATACCGGAAGCAGTGCTGCACCAGATTTCTACCAATTACAGCCTGTTCCTAACATTAGCAATTTGCAAAATGTAATTATCGGTAACCCCGATCTTAAGTCTAGCTTTAGCCATTCTGGAAATCTTACTTTTCAGCATACAGATAACAAAACAGGTGCTGCACTGATCCTTGGGATCAATGGATCAGTCATAGAAGATCAGGTAGTCAGTAACGTAGTCTTATTGCAGGATACATTAAATAGTTTAAAGCAGCAAACAAGGTTTGAAAATGCCAACGGTGTTTACTCATTAGGAAGTGCCTATTCTTATTCAGTGCCATTTGCAAAAAACAAGTTTAATGCAGAAATCAGGGGAACCTGGGATTACATCAATATGGTTTCTTACGCAAACGACCAGTTAAATAAAAATAGAAACATTAACTTTTCACAAACGCTGCGGCTTAGAATGAACCAGAAACTTTTTAATTTATCAGGCTATGCCACCTACAATTACAGTAGCAACAGGTACTCTATTGCCCAGTTTAAATTAAGAAACATAGAAACCTGGCAATTTAATGTCAACGGACGTACGTTTTTAAATAAGCGTCTTTCTATCAGTGCAGACGTATCAAAACGGATTAATTCTGGTTACGCTATTGACGTATCCAATCCAGTCCTGATTAACCTGACATTAGAGAAAATGTTATTTAAGAATAGACAGGGAACTATTTCCATACAAGCCTTTGATTTGCTCAACCAGGGAAATAACCTGGTAAGAAGTATATCTGATAATTCAATTACCGATAGCCGGTATAATCAGATTACCAGGTATTTTTTACTGAGTTTTAATTACCGGTTGCAAAATTTTGGCCGCAAATAGCGGCCAAAATTTATTAACATCCTTTAAGCCAGATCACTTAACCTAGTTTTTTATACTTTATCCGGTGTGGGGTAACATCACCTAAGCGTTTTTTACGGTTTTCTTCGTAATCGCTATAGTTTCCTTCAAAGAAGTAAACCTGAGAATTTCCCTCAAAGGCCAGAATATGCGTACAGATACGGTCTAAGAACCATCTATCGTGACTAATCACCACTGCACAACCGCCAAAGTTTTCCAGCGCTTCTTCCAGGGCACGTAAAGTATTTACATCAATATCATTAGTCGGCTCATCCAGCAGCAATACATTTGCACCCTTTTTCAGGGTAATTGCAAGGTGTACCCGGTTACGCTCTCCACCAGATAAAATACTCACTTTTTTCTGCTGGTCACCACCATTAAAATTGAACTTCGATACATAAGCACGTCCACTTACCGCTTTATTGCCCAATTGAATGTTATCCAGGCCATCTGTAATATTTTCATAAACAGTCTTCTCTCCATCAAGGTCATTGTGCATCTGGTCTACATAACCAAGCGCAACAGTCTCTCCAACCCTGAAAGTTCCCGAATCTGGCGTTTCCTGTTCTGTAATTAAACGGAAAAGTGTAGTCTTACCTGCCCCATTAGGACCAACAATACCTACTATCCCCGCTGGAGGTAAAGAGAAGCTCAGGTTTTCAAATAAGATTTTATCGCCATAAGCTTTAGTCACATTATTTGCCTCAATCACTACATTACCCAATCTTGGCCCTGCAGGAATAAACAGCTCCAGTTTATCTTCTCTTTCTTTAGAATCCTCTGAAGCCAGTTTATCATAATTTGATAAACGCGCTTTAGATTTTGCATGTCTCGCTTTAGGTGCCATACGTACCCATTCCAGCTCACGTTCTAAAGTTTTCTGACGCTTACTTTCAGTTTTCTCCTCTTGTGCTAAACGTTTCGCTTTCTGATCTAACCAGGAAGAATAATTTCCTTTCCATGGAATACCTTCACCACGGTCAAGTTCAAGAATCCACCCGGCTACATTATCTAAGAAATATCTATCGTGGGTAACTGCAATTACAGTTCCTTTATATTCTTTTAAGAACTGCTCTAACCAGTCAATACTTTCTGCATCAAGGTGATTTGTAGGCTCATCCAGTAACAATACATCAGGTTCCTGCAATAACAAACGGCACATGGCAACACGGCGGCGTTCACCTCCGGAAAGTACGCCAATCTTGGTATCAGGATCTGGACAACGCAATGCATCCATCGCACGTTCCAGTTTAGTATCCAGCTCCCAGGCATTAGTTGCATCTATTTTATCCTGCAATTCACCTTGTTTAGCCATCAGCTTATCCATCGCATCCGCATCCTCGTAAACTTCTGGTAAACCAAATTGCTCATTGATCGCTTCGTATTCTTTTAAAATAGCGGTAATCTCTGCAACACCTTCTTCTACTACTTCACGTACTGTTTTATTTTCATCAAGCTCAGGTTCCTGTGCCAGGTAGCCTACCGTGTAACCCGGAGAAAACACAACTTCACCCTGAAATGCTTTATCAATACCTGCAATGATCTTAAGGACCGATGACTTACCCGATCCGTTTAATCCGATTACGCCAATTTTGGCACCATAGAAAAAAGAAAGGTAGATGTTTTTTAATACTTGTTTTTGGGGAGGATAAATCTTATTTACTCCCGCCATTGAGAAAATTATCTTTTCGTCTGACATGCTTTGTTTTTATGTTTACGCCCTTACAAGACGTGATCTATATTTAAATTTAAAAAGGTAAAAAGAGTAATTATGTTATCATCAGGCAAATAAAACCTTTTGTCCTGTTTCTATCCCGGTCAAATCAATATTTACAAATATAAACAAGCGAAGGGAGTAACAAAATGGTTTTTATATATAATATAATTACTTTTTACTCTGCCATTTTTGTATTAAAAACTAAGTTTTGCATACAAAATGACAGGTAACACCTAAGCGTAGAATCATTACAATTTAGGGACAATTCTCTCAAAATAGGATACCTTATTTCAAGCAATGATTATTTAAAGTACCTTAGATGTAGTTTTTATTTTAACAGGTGAAATGAAATATTATTGCTATTCGTGTCAAAAGTTAGTAAGTTTAGTGAAATAACGTCAGTTACGAAATCTTTGCTTATCTATATGGCGTAATTGTTGATAAAAATAAATCGAATTGGCTACGCTTGTTTATAAAACATATTTTATAGTTTAGAGGCGTTCCGTTTAATAAAAGATACATATGGAAGCTAAATTTTCACCACAAGTAAAAGACGTGATTTCGTTTAGCAGGGAAGAAGCCCTGAGATTAGGTCACGATTATATAGGCGCTGAACATCTTTTGTTAGGCTTAATTCGCGAAGGCGATGGCATGGCTATCAAAATATTGAAATCGCTGGGAGTAGATACGTCAAAACTACGTCGTTCCATTGAAGACGCAGTACGCGGAACTTCCAGTGTTACAGTTAACTTAGGTAATATCCCATTAACTAAGCAAGCCGAAAAAGTTTTAAAAATCACCTATCTGGAAGCTAAGATCTTCAAAAGCGACCTGATAGGAACAGAGCATTTATTGCTTTCTATCCTTAGGGATGACGATAACATCGCTTCACAGATTTTATTACAGTACAGTATTAACTACGAAATCTTCAAACAAGAAGTAGAAGTAAACAAAAATGGTTTCAGAGATGAAACTCAGGGAAGTGCTTCTACCGGCGATGATGATTACCGTGAAGAGGAAAGCTTTAGCAGTCCTAAGAAAGTATCTGACATTAAATCAAAAACTCCTGTTCTTGATAATTTTGGAAGAGACTTAACCAAAGCTGCAGAAGAAGGGCGTCTTGACCCTATCGTAGGCCGTGAAAAAGAAATTGAACGCGTTTCACAAATCCTTTCGCGTCGTAAAAAGAACAATCCAATTCTAATTGGAGAACCAGGTGTGGGTAAATCTGCCATTGCAGAAGGTCTTGCCTTGCGTATCGTACAGCGTAAAGTTTCGCGCGTACTGTTCAACAAACGTGTGGTTACCTTAGATCTTGCTTCTTTGGTAGCTGGTACAAAATACCGCGGCCAGTTTGAAGAACGTATGAAAGCAGTCATGAATGAACTGGAGAAATCAACTGATGTGATCTTGTTCATTGATGAAATCCATACCATTGTTGGTGCAGGTGGTGCTTCTGGCTCACTGGATGCTTCAAATATGTTCAAACCTGCTTTGGCAAGAGGCGAAATTCAATGTATCGGAGCAACCACGCTTGATGAATACCGTCAGTACATTGAGAAAGATGGTGCATTAGACCGTCGTTTTCAAAAGGTAATGATAGAGCCTGCTTCTCCGGATGAAACGATTGAGATCCTGAACCGTATTAAAGAAAAATATGAGGAACACCATGGTGTTACTTATACAAATGAAGCAATCAATGCTTGTGTTTCTCTTACTTCAAGATATATCACTGACAGGTTCCTTCCTGATAAAGCGATTGACGCTTTAGATGAAGCTGGTTCAAGAGTGCATTTAACTAATATCCATGTTCCGGAAAATATTATTGATATCGAAAATAAAATTGAGAATATCAAAGTAGAGAAGAACAAAGTAGTTAAAAGCCAGAAATATGAAGAAGCTGCAAAACTAAGAGATACTGAGAAAAATCTGTTAGAAGAGCTGGAACGTGCAAAATCTGCATGGGAAGCTGAAACCAAAACCAAACGTTATACCGTAACAGAAGATAACGTAGCGGAAGTGGTTTCTATGATGACAGGTATCCCTTTGCAGCGTGTCGGACAAACTGACAGCGTAAAACTGTTAAACATGCACGATACCGTAGCAGCTAAGATCATTGGACAAGACGATGCGATTAAAAAACTGACTAAAGCTATTCAGCGTACCAGGGCAGGATTGAAAGATCCGAAAAAACCAATTGGTTCCTTTATCTTCTTAGGACCAACAGGTGTGGGTAAAACTGAGTTAGCTAAAGAATTAGCCAGGTTTATGTTTGACAGTGATGATTCACTGATCCAGATCGATATGAGTGAGTACATGGAGAAATTTGCTGTTTCACGTTTAGTGGGCGCGCCTCCGGGATACGTAGGTTACGAAGAAGGCGGACAGCTAACAGAAAAAGTACGCCGTAAGCCTTATGCAGTAATCTTATTAGATGAGATTGAAAAAGCGCATCCGGATGTATTCAACATTTTACTGCAAGTATTGGACGAAGGTCAGTTAACAGATAGTTTAGGACGGAAAGTAGATTTTAGAAACACGATCATTATCATGACTTCTAATATTGGTGCACGTCAGCTGAAAGATTTTGGACAGGGGGTAGGTTTTTCTACTGTTGCTAAAACCAATCAGGTAGATTCACACTCTAGAGGAGTAATTGAAAATGCCTTGAAACGTGCTTTTGCACCTGAGTTCTTAAATCGTGTAGACGATGTAATCGTTTTCAATACTTTAGGAAAAGATGAAATCTTCAAAATAATTGATATCGAATTGAAATCATTGTTTGGCCGCGTACATTCATTGGGTTATGAAGTTAAATTAACCGATGTAGCTAAAGATTTTATTGCAGACAAAGGCTTTGACATCAACTTTGGTGCCCGTCCGTTAAAACGTGCGATCCAAAAATATCTGGAAGATCCAATCGCAGAAGAAATCCTTAAAGGAGAGATCAACGATGGAGATATACTGGAAATCGATTACAACAAAGAAACTGATCTGATTGTAGTAGAGAACAAAAGCCCTGGTAAAAAGAAAAAAGAAGTTTAGCAGAAGTTGCTGTTAAACAAAAATATTAAGGCATCCCAAAAGGATGCCTTTTTTATTTACCCTAATTCCCAATTCTGTCTCTATTATTTTTATCAATAATACTTATGGTTTCATTCCCTTCTTATTGATTTTTGCTTATTAAAAGCCCGCTCTAAAATAAACTCAATTGTGGCCTGGGTACAGAAAATTGGCTGGAATCCAGTGTTAAATGTCTTAAGTTTAATTTATTTATCCGGCAATGCAGCTTAAAAGTATCGCTAATAAGCTGTGCAATATTACCTTCTCCTCTCATCCGTTCACCAAACCTGCTGTCATTTACCCCGCCACCATGACAAGACTGGATCATATGCCATACTTTGTCAAACCTGTCCGGAAAATTTGTACGGAGCCAATCTTCAAAGATAGGGCCCACTGCACCATTCAGTCTTACTATCGTATATCCGGCCCATTCTGCACCACAAGCAGCAATAGTCTTTAAAATTCCAGGAATCTCATGATCACTCAATCCCGGTATCAGCGGTGCCACCATCACACCAGTAGGAATACCTGCTTTAGATAATTCTTCCACTACTTTTAACCTTTGTTTCACCGTAGTTGTTCTGGGCTCCATTTTTAACCGTAGCTTTTCATCTAAAGTATTAATAGAAATATAAACCATACACAGGTTCTTTTTTGCCATTTCCTGCAGGATATCTATATCACGCAAAATGAGAGAATTCTTCGTGATCATGCCAATTGGCTGTTTATAATCAGCTGCAATGGCTAAAAGCTGTCTTGTAATTTCATATTTCCGCTCTGCAGGCTGATAACAGTCTGTATTTCCTGACAGCGAAATCGTCGCGGCATCCCAGCTTTTACGTTCCAGAAATTTTTTGAATAATTCAGGCGCATCCTTTTTAACAATGATCTTTCTTTCAAAATCCAGCCCCGCGCTAAATCCCCAGTATTCATGCGTATTTCTGGCATAGCAATACGTACAGCCATGTTCACAGCCCTGGTAAGGATTAAGGGAATAAGCCATCCCTACATCAGGACTGGTTACTTTATTCACAACAGATTTTGATTTGCCATCAATAAAAGTAGTTTTCTGATGATCGGCCTCCCATTCATCAATTCCTTCTACATGTTCTTTAACATATGAATTTTCCAGGAAACGGTTATGCGTATTAAATTGCGCACCTCTTCCGTTTAGATAGGTATCTCCTGATTTGGGCTTTAATATCATTAGTTAAAAATACTAATAATATTAGTAAAAAGCAATATTTAAATTTTATCCTTTTGTATTACCTTTTATTTGCAGGGAGATAATCAATCGGTACCATATCACCTATCTTTTCATAGGCCCAAAAACCTTCATACAATACCGCTCTGGAATCGCGCATGCCCCCATTTACATAGAAACTCACCGGCCCCTCTAACATATGGATCACAGAAATCTGGTAATTAGGAACCGATAACGGGCGCATCACATAATGGCCAGTATTAGAATATCCAATACTTTCCTCTTCTTTGGTATACATCACATAAAGTTCATCTTTAAAATTGATGGTCTTCATGTTTGGGTAAATGTTTTTTACCAGGGTATCAATTGATACACCAGACATATCTAAAGTCGCATACTGCTTAGGCATCTGTTCCATTTGCCGGACGATACTCAGCGAATCCACTTCAGCATTCCCGATTTTCATGATACTGGTACTGCGGATCTTTTTTATCAGCCTGGCTTTAAGTTTTGCAATCACCTCATCCGCTGGCCTGTTCGGATTGTTAACCATAATCCGTTTATAGACAATAAAACCTTCCTGCTGAACTTTATTCTGATACATGGATTGAAAAAAGTGCTGCGGAGAACCTGCATAAGCAATGTCTCTATTCTTTTGCCAGTTCCTTTTTCTGCTTCCAGAACCTTTAAGGTCCTCAAAAACAGGGAGGCCAGCAAAATAAACGATTTTAGTATTGTAATTATATTCAAATAAATTGAGCATGTATTTTAAGCGGTAGCCCAATGCTTTATTTTCCACCACCAAAAATTCGTTACTCGTCACGCTTAGCACTTTATGATCCCCATCATACTTGATATACAAAACTTCCGGATTCAATATTTTGCATTTCGCAGAATTTGGCGTTTTTCCAATAAAGAATTCTTTAAATACCTGCAGATTCTTATCCCGGTTAGGATCTGCCCTGATGACCACCTCATTCAGTTGTACTGTATTCTCAGCAAGCACGATAGAAATGTTAACAGATTTATCTGCCACAATGACACTTTTGCTGTAAGGAAGATAGCCCATCATCTGCACTACCACCTCGTAAGAACCTGGTTTAATATTATTTAAGCTAAATTGGCCATTCATGTTGGTGACCGTCGCAGTGGTATATCCACTCAGGTATATTCCTGCACCAGGCATGGTTTCTCCTTTTTTATCCTTAACCGTTCCGGTTATTGAATACTGATTTTGTGCCTGCGTGTTCAAACACCATACGAGCAAAAGCGCTACACTGAGGATATACTTAATCATGGAGCTAATTTAACTGATCTATTGGTTATTTGGTCATAAATAAAAGCCCTAAAAGGGCTTTCTATCTGTTAAAATAAGTTAATTATGTTTGCCGGTGTACAATTTGCGTTGTTCATTAAGAACTGAAAATGCTTTACCGGGAAGAATTTTAATTTTTAAAGCTTAACAGATCCTCTGCATTTTTCAAAGCAGATTCACCAGGATTCTTTCCGCTAAGCATTTCTGCGATTGCCTGGATGCGGTCAAAGTTATTAAGCCTGCGTATGCCAGTAGTGGTCCGTTCAGAACTTTCTTTTTTATAAACAAAATAATGAGCTTCACCTTTTGCAGCAATCTGAGGAAGATGTGTAATACAAATCACCTGCATGTTATGTGCTAATTCTCCAATCACATCCCCAACACGCAGTGCAGTCTCTCCCGAAATCCCCGTGTCAATCTCATCAAAGATTAAGGTAGGCAGTGCTGTATGTTTAGATATAATAGATTTAACCGCCAGCATTAAACGGGAAAGCTCCCCGCCAGAAGCCACTTTACCAACAGGTGCTGGTGCCTGTCCTGCATTAGCAGAAAACAGTAAAGCGATCATATCCTTTCCATCCTTGTTTAAATTTTCTACTACAGTTTGTTCAATTTTGATCTTCGCATTTGGCATTCCTACCCTTACTAAGATCTCACCCACCTGCTTTTGCGCTAAAATTATTGCTTTGCTGCGGTTTTTTGAAAGTGAATCTGCAATCTTCTCCAGCTCAGTTTTTAAAGTATTGATCTCTTTAATTAACCGTTCTATCTCTTCATCGCTATTTAACAGGGTACTTAAATTATCAGAAAGTTCTGTTTGGATGGCAATAAGTTCATCAACGCTATTTACCCGGTGCTTTTGCTGTAAAGTATACAGGGCATCAAGCCTGATATTAATTTCATCAATCCTGGCCAGGTTAAATACGATATTTTCTTCCATTCCAGAGGCCTCGCTAGCAATATCCTTTACCTCTATCATCACCGATCGCAATCTTTCATTCAAGGCCACATAAGCAGGATTGAACTTTTCTATTCCCTGCACCTGGCTAATTGCTTCCTTTAAGATAGGAATCACAGCTGTTTCTTCGCCATCTAATAAAGTATGGCTATTTACTAATCCTCTTTTAATACTCTCGGCATGGTTCAATGCTTCCAGTTCAATTTCCAGCGCAGCCTGTTCCCCTTCTTTTAAATTTGCATTCTCCAGCTCATTAAACAAAAATTGTTCATAATCTTGTTTACTTCTAGCCTCATCAGAGGAGGTTTGCAGATTAATCAGAAACTGAAGGTTCTTTTTATACTGTTTAAATTTCTGTCTGTATTGCGTAAGTAACGGCGTATGATCAGATAGTGTATCCACAACAGACAGCTGAAACCCCGGATCATTTACTTCAGAAGTAGCATGCTGGGAGTGGATATCGATCAGTTTTTCACCAACCTGTTTCATTACGGCAAGCGTTACCGGGGTGTCATTAATAAATGCCCTTGATTTACCATCAATGGAGATCTCTCTTCTTAAAATACTTTCTTCATGAAAATCTACATCAAATTCTTCAAAATAAGATTTTAGTCCAGTGCCCGAAAGCTTAAACTGTCCTTCAATAACACATTTTTTTTCCTGGTTAAAAAAGTACTTAGTTTCAGCACGCTGTCCTAATATAAGAGAAAGTGCTCCCAGCATAATGGATTTTCCGGCACCAGTTTCTCCTGTAATGATATTCAGACCTTTATCCAGTTCCAGATCAACACTGTCAATCAGGGCATAATTACGTATAGAAAGTTTCTGTAGCATATGTGCTTGCTAAATTATGAAAACTTAGTCAATGGATGTTTATTCTTTTTTAATAAAAAAACGGCAGAATACTCTTCTGCCGTTTTAGGTCTCGCTGTGTGTAGTCAAAACTATTTATCTGTTTTTTATTTTCTTATTTACCAGCTCATCTACATCTTTATCAAACTTCTTTTTCAACTCCAGGTATTCAGGAGTTTGTTTTACTTTTTTTACCTCATCATTTTCACTATAGATCGTAATGTTGTTTCCACCCAAATTTATTTTAGTATCTCCAATAGTAAGAACCTGGCCATCTACTTTGACCGAGACATCATCTGATTTCATTTTTTCGAGCTTTAGCTGAGTATGCTCCAAGTTTAAAACATCACCTTTTGTATAGATCAGTTTGCCATTTGCCAGAACTTGATCTGGGTCAAAACGGTATAATGCATCCATAGTATATGTCCTGTTAGCATTTTTATTTCCCTTGTTTCTAGCGAGTGCTTCTTTTGCATACTTACGCAGCTTTTCTTTTTGCTCCGGAGAATTGAATTCTTTTTGCAGTGCCAATCCATTTTCCTGGATTTTTACACGGATCTTATTTAACTCTTCCTTGTTTGGTATTCCTTCCATGACAAGTTTTTTTGCATTTATTGATAAGCTATTGATCTTATTTAATGTTTCTTTCGAATACAGGGAGTCGCCTTCAACAAGGATGTAATTACCTGAATTTTTTGGTGTTATATTTAATTTCCAGATCGCACCTGTGGTGGTATCAAGAATTTTAACAGAAGCAATATCTCTCTTTTTTGTTTTTCTTGTGGTTCTTAAGAATATTTTATTTTTTTTCTTTCCAGTATCAATGGTCATATCTGATGTGATCTGGATGGTTTTAACGTCTTTGGTTATTTTCAGATCAATATTTGAAGAAACTTTTTTTGCCGGGCTAATCCATGCCAGTGAAACGATAGTTGCAAAAGTTAACGTAATTGCAAACAGTTTCTGTTTTGAATTCATGTAGTTCGTTTTCATATCTGTGATTCTTTTAATGCGTTGATATAAATGTTGTTTATTTCCCGTTGCTGCAAGAGACAGGGCAGGACTGCTCTTATCTGCTAAAAGCTCTAGCTTTAAAAGTGCATGGGCATAAGTTAGAGGTGTTTTCGTGAGTGAAATTACCTGATCGTCACAAGCATGTTCCCGTTCAATGGTGATGAATTTTCCGCATAACCAGATAAATGGATTAAAGAACAATATCGTGTCGATCATGGTCTTTACCAGGTTTAATAAATAATCATTTCTTCTTACATGGGATAACTCGTGGATCAGGATAGCTTCCACCTGTTGCATATCCATTTGTAAAGCTAGCGCCAGCGGAAATAAGATTACTGGTTTAACATATCCTATCACCAGTGGAACCTGCACATGAGAAGAGAGCTTAAACGAAATGTGTTTTTTAATATTTAATTTGCTGGTCAGGTTTGAAAACAAGATATGCCATTCTGCTGGTACATTTTGATGGGCTGCATTTTTCAGCATCTGTACTTTTCTGTATCCTTTGTATACAAGGTAAGATTGGATAAAGAGGCCTAAAGTATAAAGTAACACTAACATTGGAAATGCCATTTCAGCGTACTGTGACAAGGTGAAATCAGTAGTATTTACTGCAGCGCTTATCAGCTGGTCAAATCCTGCCGGACTAATCTGCTGCGTTAGAGGCCAATGAAATACAGAAAAAAACGTAAATAGGAAACAGCAGAACATCAGGCAGTGTGCCCCATAGGCCAATGCGTATTTAACTTTAGCCTTCAATCCAAATACATTGATCTGGCTTGGTAATAATAAGGCATAGATCAATGCACCCTGCCACAATGAATGCAAGATGCTCCAGCCTGCTGCGGTTATAAGATTGTTTAATAGCGTTTCCATAACTTATTTACGATCTAGTTCATCCAAATATTTCTTAATGGCATCAATTTCATCTTTGCTGGACTTATGGTTACCCAATGCCTGCATAACCAATCTGGCAGCGGAGCCGTTAAAAGCATGATCAATTAATCGTTCTACAAGATGCTGCTGAGTTTTTTGCTGACTGGCCAGAGCAGAATATAAATGAGTTTTTGAACTGGTATCTCTTTCTACCAAACCTTTTTCATGCATAATCTGCATTAGCTTTAATGTAGTGGTATAACCAGCCTCTTTACTTAGCGTTAAGATCTCATGCACTTCTCTTACAGTCCGGTTCCTTTTTTCCCATAAGATCTGGAGAATCTCCAATTCACTTTCTGTTGGTTTTATTTTGGATTCTGCTGACATATATTTTATACGAATTGTTTCGTACTACTAATGTACGAAACAATTCGTATAAACAAAATTATTTTAAAATAAATGTTTTGTGCTTTAATTCAATGACTTGCAGATAGCGTTAGTTTTTTTTCAGTAACTCGTATTTGCTGATATTTGCCGGATCGATGTTATCCAGCAGATTATAGGCTTGCAGTTTATCCTGACTCGTTCCCAGAGATAGAATGTCTACCATTTCTTCCGCCTTGGTTGCAAAATATACATTAGGAAAAATAGAACCTAGCTTTTGTTTATCCATCTGTTTTAAATCTGGTAAATAACCCAATAACAGTTTAGATCCTCTTGCCGGGTTATCCTGCATTAGATCTAGTGTATTTGCATGATAGTTATAAATGAATACCCGTAATTCCTGGAAGCTTTTATTTAGCAGATTTTCATTTATCCAATACCTATTCCTTAATCCATCAAAAGCTTTCCAGCCACTGTTTCCAGAAACTTGTGCCACATTAAGGATGTTTTGGGCTTTTAGAAAATAAGGATTGCCACCCAGTTTGCTAAAGCTATCTTTATCAAAGCCGATAATTGTAAACGCATAATAAGAGAGTAGAGAACTTAAGTTGCTTAAGTAATTCTGATCAGAAAAATCAACCGGCTGACCTTCATTATAGTTGAAATCAAAATCTTTATCACTTAAATTGATCAGTGTACTATTATATGACGTACCAAAAACTGGCCGGCTACTTTGAATTTGAGCTTCTGCGCGATAAGCAGAATTTCCGTCCCATGCGGTAATTGTAATGACGAAATTGCAATCAATCCTTTCCTGGGGCTGATAATTTTCATTGCTCCATTTATTATTGTTCAGGTAATTCCGGACCGTAGCCTGGATCAGGTCGATATTCTTTTTATTGATATTAGGCACTTGCGGGGCTAGTACTTGTACCCTTGCATTGAGTTCTTGTGAATAACCCTTAACCATAAACAACAGGGAGAACAAACATAAGGTACCTGCCTTTTGCATTATATTGATAAACCTGAGCCGGTAAGATAGGGGAGGATGCAATTCCATGTATGCGTTTTACTATTAAAGCCTGTTAAACTATCTTCGTTATACTAAGAGCTGATATGTTCCATCGGTTTTATTGACTGATACAACTTTATTATTTCAGCGCAGATATCCTGAGCTACTTCAGTTTTAGATTTAAGCCCGTATTCTGTTTTCTCTTCTGTACGGTTAAATATAGTAATTTTGTTGGTATCTTTTTGAAAGCCGGCACCTTCATCCTGCAACGAATTAAGCACGATCAGATCGAGGTTCTTTTTGATTAATTTAGCTTTAGCATTTTCCTCTTCATTGTTTGTTTCTAAAGCAAAGCCAATTAAAAATTGACCAGGTTTTTTCAACTGTCCCAGTGTGGCAAGAATATCAGTTGTTTTTTTAAGCTCGATACTAAACTCAGCTTCTGTTTTTTTGATCTTTTGTGAAGCAACCTGAGCTGGGGTATAATCTGCCACAGCTGCGCTCATTACGGTGATTGTGCTTTCCTGGAAATTGCTTTCACAAGCTTCCAGCATTTCAGCAGCGGTGATCACATTTATTCTTTCCACTTGCTGAACGCTTTTTTCTGCAGTTGGCCCGGTAATTAAGATCACTTTGGCACCTAAACGGGAAAACTCATCAGCAATAGCAAAACCCATTTTACCAGAAGAGTGGTTGCCAATAAAACGGACAGGGTCGATGGGTTCATAAGTTGGCCCTGCGGTTACCATTACGTTAATACCAGCTAAAGGCAGTCCTTTTTTTATCGTTTCAGAAATAAAGGCTACAATTTCTTCAGGTTCGGCCATTCTGCCTTCTCCATGTAATCCACTGGCCAGTTCTCCATTACCGGGTGAAATGATTAAATTACCAAAAGACTGTAATTGCTTTACGTTTATTTTAGTGCTTTCATGTTTCCACATATCCAGATCCATTGCCGGAGCATAGAATACAGGACATTTAGCAGATAGATATACTGCAGAAAGCAGGTTATCACAAATACCACCGGCCATTTTGGCTATCGTATTTGCACTAGCAGGGGCGATGATCATATAATCGGCCCAAAGGCCTAATTCTACATGATTGCTCCATACACCGGTTTCTTCTTCGAAGTATTTAGTATATACAGGATTTTTAGATAAAGTAGCAAGGGTTAGCGGAGTGATGAAATTTGCCGCATCTGCAGTGAGAATAACCCTGACGTTTGCACCAGCTTTAATCAGGAGCCTGACTACTATTGCTGACTTATATGCTGCTATACTGCCGCAAACGCCAAGGATGATATTTTTATTTCTAAGCATGGTCTATTAATGCAAATGGTTATGCAATTTAATGCCTATGCTAAGACTATAACGAATCTTTAGCTGGATTTCTGTGGTAAACTTTATCGTTTAAAAACTCATCAATTGCAATTAGCGATGGTTTTGGCATACGCTCATAGTGCTTGCTGATTTCGATTTGTTCCCTGTTTTCGAAAATCTCTTCCAGATTATCATTAGAAGAAGCAAACTCAGCTAACTTGCCGTGTAATTCTTCTTTCATGTTGTTAGAAATCTGATTAGCCCTTTTAGAAATAATCACTAAAGACTCATAGATATTCTCTGTCTTTTGATCTAAATCATTTACATTTCTTGTTACCGTAGTATTTGGTATAGCGGGTTTATTCGTATTCATTATTTGTTGGGGGTTTTAATCGTATTGTTCTTTATCGTGTCTATTCCTGCATCTTTATCCATCAATGCTTTGTATTTTGCTTGCAGTTTCAGGTCTTCCGCCATCAGGTTCTTTGCGGTAACGATACCATTTTCACTATTAGCTTTCAAGGTCTTAGCTTCTGCAAGATACTTACTTTCAGGATGATTTTCAATAAATTCATTGGCATAACCAATTGCTTCTCCAAATCTGTCTTCCTGACGGTATGCATAACTGTTTCTTGCAAACTCATATTGAGATTTGATGATCAGCAAATCCATGTCCTCTGCAAATTTAATATCAGGGAAATCAATCTGTGCATTTTTCAATGCAATTACTGCTGCTTTATAGTTGGTAATATCATAGTTGCCAAGGTCATAGTATAACTTTGCATTGGTGAAAACTTTCATTTCCAATTTTGCACGCAGGTCTGTGATGTATTGACTTGCCAGTGTAACACGTTCGCTTTTTGGGTATAAGTTAATAAATAACTGTAAGGCATCAATTGCTTTATAAGTATTTTCCTGATCCAGTGTGTATTCCGGAGAATCCAGGTAGTAGCAATATGCACCCATATATCTACATTCTTCTGCATTTTTACTGGTTGGGTAAGTATCTGCAAAGTATTTAAACTGATAGCGTGCAGTGGTATAATCCTTAAGTCTGAATAAGGTATAGGCGTAGTAATAATTCAAGTCTTCAGCCTGTTCTCTGCCACGATATTTTTGAGAAAGATCTTCAAATAAGATTAATGCTTTTGAATAATCCTTCTTATTGTATAGCCTGATAGCCTCCTGGTATTTTTTAGCCACATCATTGCTGAGTCTGATTTTTTCAAATCGACTTTTGCAACCTGCTATGGTTAAGGCAAGTACAGTAAATGTTAGTATGAAAACGTGTTTAATTTTAAACATTGTGCAAAGATAAGTTAATAATACGATAACGTCAATTAAAAATAATTGTCCGCTAAGCTATATAAAGCCTTTATATCAGTCAAGCTGTTAACATATTTTAACAAATAAATCAAATGGGAGCCATAGGAGTAATCTCTTTCCCAACCAGCCAGGTTAAGTATGGTGTTTATAGATTGTTTTTAATGGCGATGTATTCTATATATATAGGTGATGATCAAAAGGGGGGAGAAGCTGATTACAGAGGTTGGGAGAAAATGGAAATTGCCTGCTGTATATATAAGGTAGCTATAAGTAATAAATACAGGGATATGGATGCCGGATGATTGAATGTTATGGATGACTATAGTATATATATAGGTGGCGGTTTTTTTTGTTCGGGGTATTTTACTGGAATTTATATGTTTCAAGAGCTATTTCATTTTTTGTATCAAATTAATAGAAGAGATGGGAATGGAAAAAGGTAGCTATTGCGAATATGAGGCCTGTTCTGGCGGGGAGATGCTCCATTGGTAAGCAATAAGAAAGTTATAGGTAAGGAAAGGATCACATGGGGTATACGAGTAGATTACAAGTAGATAACAAGGTAAAAGACCTTGCTGCACCTTGTTTGTACCTTGTTTACACCTTGTTATCACCTTGTTATCCCTAGTTTGTGTGTGTTTACAGTATGGTGTGTGTTTAAGGTATAATCCTGCCAGGTAGATGTTGATATTTGTCTTGAAAAGTTTTTCTGCCTGGAAATTAAGTGTTTAGCCATCGGATACAATTATGTTTACGATTTTGTTTGGCGGTTGGTGAATTTTTCCTACTTTTGCATCCCGCTTCGGAGGAAGGGAAACAGAGAAAAGGATAGAGAGAAGAAGAATTTGAAAGACGTGTAAAGAAGAGAAACCTGTCAGGGTTTAGATTTTAAAAGAGGCTGAAAGGCTTCAAAAAAATAAAAAATAAAAAGCTTGACAAAACGAAAAAGATTTCTACCTTTGCAGTCCCAACAAAAACGGGAAAGTTGGCCAGCGGATGTTGGCAGACAAACA
>Ga0247807_10000071_pt1 | contig 99510 bp, 110 predicted proteins | sample UWRJL074202C1_FD_179931 | JGI IMG/M metagenome (GOLD analysis project Ga0247807, IMG submission 179931) | Plant litter microbial communities from Arlington Agricultural Research Station in Wisconsin, United States - UWRJ-L074-202C-1 | ecosystem: Environmental > Terrestrial > Plant litter >...
TGCTGTGAGGCATGCTGGAAACTAGCGACCACCGACACGATCTTGCCGTCTTTTGTCGTGACCTGCGTCTTGCCATCGTACGGCCACTGCTGATACAAGAACTGATTCAGTCGACGCGCCAATACAACCTCTAGTGGTAATAGTTCTTTCGTCTCGTTCGTCGCATAGCCAACCATAATACCTTGGTCACCTGCGCCACCCGTATCGACGCCTTGGGCGATCTCGGGACTCTGCGCAGCAATGTGTTCGATGACTTCGACGTCACCTGCCAGGCGCTTTACAATCGCGGCGACATCGACGTGTTGGGCTCGCGACGTAACCTCACCCGTGACAAATACTTTACCATGTCCCCCAGCAACATCGACAGCTACACGGGCATCGGGATCCTGCGCTAAATGCGCGTCCAGAATCGCATCCGATATTTGATCGCAAACCTTATCCGGGTGTTGTGGCGAAACACTCTCGGCGGTTTTAAAAATTGACATAAAAATACTCCTTCTCGTATCTTTCGCACCGCACGGGCAGGAAAGAATAAGAAGGAGTTAAAATCTTATCTTCCCTACACGTAGGGCTAGAAGGGGCACCGTTTCGGATTCAATGGATGAATACGCTGGTTGCCGGCAGGTCATAGAGCTAGATCTCTCGCTGCACTCTGGATACGGTTTAAATTGTGTAACTAGGCTACTATACCACTTACGGGAGGTGATTTCCACCCGTCACACCGATTACTTCGGCGGTAATATAGCTGGATTCTTGGCTCGCAAGGAAGACGTACGATGGCGCCAGCTCAGCCGGTTGGCCACCACGCTTTAACGGAACATCGGCACCGAACTCGGCGATTTTTTCTGGTGGTTGTCCTCCACTCGGTTGTAGTGGTGTCCAAATCGGACCAGGCGCCACGGCGTTCACGCGGATGCCCTTATCTGCCAACATCTTCGCAAGTGATTTCGTAAATGCGGTAATCGCGGCCTTTGTCGATGCGTAGTCCAGCAAGCCCGGTGAAGGTTGGTATGACTGGATCGAAGTCGTGTTGATGATACTAGCTCCAGCCGGCATGTGCGGCACGGCTGCTTTGGTAATCCAGAACATTGCAAAAACATTGGTCGCAAAGGTTTTTTCAAATTGTTCACTCGTCAAGTCTTCGAACTTCTCGACAAACGTCTGCTTTCCGGCGTTGTTCACCAAGATATCAATCGAACCAAGTTCTTTGACGGTGGTTTCTACTAGGCTGACGGCGTGTGCTTCGTCGGTAATGTCACCTGGGATCGCAACGGCCTTTTGGCCCACTTCTTCTATCAACGTCACGATTCTATCAGCGTCTTCTTGTTCTTCGGGTAAGTACGAGATTGCAACATCAGCACCTTCGCGTGCAAAGGCGATTGCAACGGCCGCACCTATTCCCGAGTCACCACCTGTAATCAGCGCCTTGCGTCCAGTCAGACGGCCACTCCCGCGATAGCTATTCTCACCATGATCCGCCTTTGGAAACATCTCTGCCTCTACACCCGGTGCATCCTGCATGTGTGCCTTCATTTCGTCCGGCCCAGGATACTGCGTAGTGGGGTCCTGCATCGTGTATTGATCTTTATCGTTCATAGGAAAAAATCCTCCTTTTAAGAATATAGTTCAGATTAGATATCACGCTACGGCAGTAAAAATTACTTCGTGAAAGTGTCTTTGGCTTTTTGAGCGACGTTCGCAGCTGTTTGTGCGAAATCTTTCAGTGGTTGCACGCGTGATTCGATCGCGTTGTGGATCTTGTCGATCTTTACCTTGATAATAACCGCGACGGCAATCAGGGCAATGAGAATGAGGGTAATCAAGCTCATACAAATGATTCCAATAATGTAAAACGTGTTAGCAAGTTCCATTTGTATACTCCTTAATTAAATTTGTTTACCTACTTATTATACTCGTCTTTTTCAGGACATTCCAATCTCGCACACATATTTCAGGCGTATAATAATTTCTATGAAATCTTCACGCGTCATCACCCGACAGAAAAAAGGAACTGGTTTTAGTTATCGTAACAAGGCAGGAATCATCACCGATACGGCAGTCTTAGATCACATTAATTCACTTGTCATTCCCCCGGCCTGGTCGGACGTACAGATTAATCCCTCACCAAAAGCGCGCGTCATGGCGAAAGGGAAAGATCAAGCCGGTCGCCAACAAGCCATCTACAATCCTGCGTTCCGTAAAAAGCAGGAAGCCAAGAAGTTCGACCGCACCCTCCGCTTTGCGGCGAAGCTCCCAAAGCTTCGCAAGCAAATAGAGAAAGACCTTCGCCGCCGCAAGCTTGGTAAAGAAAAAGTCCTCGCAACCATCGTCACCCTGATTGATCAAGCCTACTTCCGCGTCGGTAACGAAAAGTACGCTAAAGAAAATAAAAGCTACGGCATCACGACGCTGCGTCGTAAACACACGACGGTCAAAGGCAAGACTGTCACCTTCGACTTTGTCGGTAAAAGCGGCAAAGAACATATTAAAACCGTCACCGATACGCACATCGCAGGTATTATCAAACAACTTGACGAGCTGCCAGGCCAAGAAATATTCCGCTACCAGGCGGACGACGGATCGATGCACGACCTACACAGTGCAGACGTAAATAATTACATCAAGGCCGCAATGGGCGACGAATTCAGCGCCAAAGATTTCCGTACCTGGGGCGGTACGTTAGTCGCCACCACCCTGCTCATTAAAGCCGAGCGCTCACACAACGAGAAAATCCGTGACAAGATCATCACCGAAGTCGTCAAGCAAACTGCAGAAAAATTAGGCAACACGCCTGCGATCGCGCGCAGTGCATACATCGACCCACGCATTATCCAAGCCTATCATCACCCGTCGGGCATCGTCGCAATGAAAGAATCCCTCGACACTATTCGTCCTCGAAAATATTTAAGCCGCGATGAAGCTAAGCTGTTGCACCTGCTGAAAAAACAGCCCGCATAGCCTACATTGCTTTATATCATACTTTATTGTATAGTATAGTCATCACCATCGGTGTACCTTTCATCCTCAGTCCAAGAAAGAAGGAATTCCATGCAAGGAAGAAGTCTCTTCTACGTCGAAGGGGAATGCTGCGACAACGACAACTGCCTGGCTTGTAACGCAGACCAGCGACTGTCTCATGACAACTGTCACGAGACCCCGAAGTGCACCATCCGGTTCGAATACCGCTAACCCTATCTGGCCAGGATGAAAGAAGACCGCGTTCTTACGAGCGCGGTCCTTTCATGCCAGAAGTATACGATTACTTAAACTTGTACGCTTTAAACAGCTCCACCCATTGGTGCAGACGCATTTCAGATGGTTTGATACCATCGGGCAGTCCAACACGCTTCTGTGGTGTCTTCGCAAAGATCTTCGGGTCCGAAAAACAGCCCTGGATAAATTCGCGGTACTTATCCATGTCCTGCAGCGGGATAAATGGCTCGTCACGTTTCTTAATCTCAATCAATACCGTATCGACGGCCGGCGGCGGCGTGTAGTCAGAACGTTTTAGTGGACGACGAATCCGTACATTAAATGTTGGACCGACCATCATGCCAAGCTGCCCCGTAAAGCGATCACTATTAGGCAGGAGCTTGTTTGCAAATTGCTTCTGCACAATAAGGTACGCAGCGCTTGGTGGGTTCTTGTCTTCGGTTATCTTACGCAAAATGGGTGAACTAAGATGAAACGGAATATTCGCGAAAATCTTATACTCACCATCGGGAAGCGTCATCTCTAAAAAGTCGCCCTCTTTAATCGTCACGTTATCCTTGCCGCGCATATTCTCACGAAGCTTTTCGATTGCGAGTGGTTCAACTTCAATGGCATACACGTGCAGCGCTTTTGTTGCCAATGCTGCCGAGATCGCACCAGTACCCGCACCAATGTCATAGACGATATCACTCATTTTGATATTTGTGTGGCCAATCAGCTCTTTAATAAAGTCTTGTCCACGAAGGAAGTGTTGTGAATAATTGTCGAGGCGTTTCATGTCTTGCTTTCAGTATATAGGGTTTGTGTGTGAATTACTTAGAAAATAGTAGGGGGTGCGCAGGTTTATCCCTACGCACCCCGTGTGGTGCACCGCTCTAACGAGGGTGCCTAATCGCTACTGCTGCCGCCACCGTCCGAACCACCTGATGAGGTGTCGGCCGACGCACCGCTGTCGTACCCCCCGGAGTTGCCACCATCGTAGCTGGGGATTGGCGCCGGGTCTGGATCGTGGACGGGTGTCGGAACGGGGGCCGATGCGTGTGTCGGCAGTGTATCCAAGGGATGACTGCCGTAGTTGAAGTCGCCGGTGTAGTCCGAGGACACACCGTTGTCCGGCTTACTGGCGACATCACCGTCGATCGTTGTAGCCGGTACGGACAGCACCGTGCCGTCACGCTCGCAAATCGGGTAGTTCCAGAACGGGAACGGGTAGTACCCGGCTGGGAAGACCTGTCCGTTGACGTTGGTTTCTTGGCCGAGGTATGCCTGGCCATTGGCTTTTCCACCCTGGAATTTCTTCTTACTGGCGTTCACCTTGCGGATCTTGCCATCGGGGTCTACGACGAAAAACTTTGGATTCCTCTGGGCCTTAAATGGTCCTTTCGACTCAGTACAGTGCGATTTGCACTTATATATAATACCATGTTATATCGATTCCACAATTCGGTGAGAAGGGTAAAAAATATAATCTCTGACATATTTTGGGATTTTTTGCTATAATAAGAATAGTTAATGAGTAAAAAACCTTTCCCTATTGTCACCGTCACGCTCGAAAAGATCGTCGGTGGCGGCCAAACACTTGCGACCATGGACGATGGCCGTAAACTTTTTGTATGGGGCGGCTTACCTACTGAAGAGGTAGAGGTCCAACTTTTCCGCAAGAAAAATAGCTTTGCAGAAGGCTATGTCACGAACGTCATCACTCCTGCAGTCGATCGCATCGAGGCACTTGATCCAGGCAGCTACGTCTCTACCAGCCCTTGGCAAATTATGAAGTTCGAAAGCGAACAAATCCACAAAGCCCAATTGATCAAAGAAGCCTTCGCATTACACGGTGTTGAACTTCCTGGTAAAATCGACATTTTCACCGATAACTATGACTTCGGATACCGCAACAAGATGGAATTCAGCTGGTACTGGGACAAAGAAACTGAACAACTTGACCTCGCCTTCTTCGGTCGTGGCACCCACAGTAAAGTCCCTGTTGAAGGCAGTCACCTCGCGATGGACAAGATTAACGAAACAGCACTCGCAATGCGCGACCTTCTTCGTGCACACCACGCTACCGGCTTTTCACTCAAAACCCTCATGATTCGTGCCAACCAAAAAGGTCACGTTTCTATGCAGCTTTACGTCAAGAGCGAATCGTTCAAACCAATCCGTGAAATCGATATCGAAGCACTTGGCGTCAAGGGATTTGAAATGATCTACTCGAACCCAAAGAGCCCAGCTAGCGTCATCACGAAACGCCTTCAAGCTTGGGGTGCGACATCACTGAAAGATGAAATCAATAGCGTTGAATTTAGCTACGCGACTGAAAGTTTCTTCCAGATTAACCTACCTGTCTACGAACAGGCGCTGCGCGACATGAAAGATTACGTAGTTCCAGGCAAGCCAACTGTCGATATGTACAGTGGCGTCGGAACAATCGGCCTAACAATTGGCACAAAAGACTTAACACTCGTTGAAATCAACGAAAGTGCCGTTAACGAAATGAAGCAAAACATCGATCGCTTGAAATTAAAATCTGCACAAGCCGTCCTCGCACCAAGCGAAAAAGCCCTCGACTTTGTTACCAGCGAAGCAACAATTATCGTTGACCCACCGCGTGCTGGACTCGACAAATCTATCGTCGAGAAGTTCCTCGAAACGAAACCAGAGCGCATCATTTACCTATCGTGTAACCCAGTAACACAAGCACGCGACGTCGCACTTCTGCTTGATGGCTACGATATCACTGCACACAAGGGATATAACTTCTTCCCACGCACACCACACATCGAAAACCTTGTTATTCTCGACCTCAAAAAATAATTAAGAAACAGACTTCTTCACAAGTGCGGTAATTTCAGTCGCTGCCTCATCGGTGAGTTCTGTCAGTGCGTAGCTAATCGGCCACAATGTTCCGGCGTCCAGCTTCGCAACATCATTAAATCCAATCGTGATGTACCGCTCACCAAATTTCTTACCGCTCCGAAACCACAAAACAATTTTATTCCCATTTGTGTAGGATGGCATTCCATACCAGGTCCGCGCCCAAAGCTCAGGTGCGGCCGCTTTAATAAGTACATGAAGTTGCTCTGAAATAACTCGGTCATGTTCGGGCATCAAGGCTATCGCCTCAATAACTGCTGCTTCATCTTTTGCGAGTGCTTCTTCTGTCGCTGCCATATGAGCTCCTTCTTATTGAGGTTGATAGCCTCATTGTACTCCGAATATCTGACAGTGCGGGCTTCCCCTTGATTAATAGCCATTTTACCCCTATCATACGGGTATATAACTAAACATAAATGGAATAGATACCTAACATGCAGATTACGATTGTTGGAGGCGGCTTTGGTGGAGTAAAAGCTGCACTCGCTTTGTCAGAAAATAAAAAGACTAAAATTACCCTCATCAGTGACAAGACTGATTTCCAATACTACCCAGGTCTCTACAGTACCGCTACCGGACACAGCCACCTACAATCATGGGTACCACTGGGTGAAATTTTCGCAGGACGCGATAACATCAACGTCGTGATCGATACAATCACTACGATCGACAAGAAAGCCAAGACACTCACTGGCGCAACCGGTGCAACATACGTCTACCACAAGCTCATCCTGGCACTTGGATCAGTGACTACCTACTTTGGTATTAAGGGACTTGACCAGTACGCCTACGGTATCAAATCTGCAGCAGAAATCACACGACTAAAACAGCACCTTCTCGATGAATTCTCGAAACCAGAAGGCGCAGATAAAGACTTCCTCGTTGTGGGTGCCGGACCAACGGGTGTCGAGCTTGCGTCAGCACTAGGAACATACCTCAACAATCTCAAGAAGCACTACAACAATCCAGAGCCACGTATGAAGATCTCGATCATCGAAGCTGGACCACGCGTGCTACCTCGTATGTCAGAAGCTGCTAGCAAAATGGTGCACGCCCGCCTCAAGAAACTCGGCGTCCACGTTGAGCTAAATCAAAAAGTTGAGGAACAAACCGTCGATAGTCTGATCGTGAACGGTAAACCAATTAAAAGCCACACGGTCATTTGGACATCGGGTGTCGCGAACAATCCATTCTTTGCGGCAAATGCAGATCAATTTGAGTTTTCACCAAACCGCAAGGTCGTCGTAGACAAATACCTTCGTTCGAGCGAAGATGTCTACGTCATTGGTGACAACGCGTTCACAGCATTTAGTGGACTCGCGCAGACAGCACTCAAGGACGGTATCTTCGTCGCAAACCACATCCTCACTGGTTCAAAGAAGAAGTACACAGCCAAAATGCCACCCGTCGTCGTTCCAGTCGGTGATAAATGGGCGATATTCGAATACAAGAAGCTTCGCCTATCAGGTAACATCGGATCAAGCATTAGAAGCGCCGCTGACTTTGTCGGCTACAGTGACATATTGCCATTCGGCCAAGCACTTGGCGTCTGGCGCGCACAGACGATTAAAGAAGACGCGTACTTCCCTGCCGAGACTCCAAAAGCCTAACCATGGCTGCAAAAAAATAACCCACCGTCATGGTGGGTTATTTTATATGACCAGGACTACGGTAAGTAGGCGCCAATAGAGATCATCAATAGCATCGCCAGCAAGATCAGTAGCGATGCACCAAACATCTTACGCGCCCATTTCTCGTCATCGACTTTGTTATACAGTGATATGCAGCGATACACCCAGTAAACAGATAGTCCGAGAGCGACAACCAAGTAGACAATTCCCGTGTAGCCAAAGACGGTTAATGCAGTAGCACTCAAAGTATAGATAATCGTAAAAAAGAGGATTTGTCGTTTTGAACTTTTTAATCCATACTTCACCGACCATACGGGTAGCTTAGCGCTGGCGTAATCTTTTTGACGGAACATCGCGATTGCATAGAAGTGTGGCATCTGCCAAAAGAACAAGATGAGGAATAGAATGATCGCTGCCGCATCAATATGGCCCGTCAGTGCCGTGTAACCGGCCATAGGTGGAAGTGCGCCCGCAACGCCTCCAATGATCGTGCTAAAGACCGTATTGCGCTTTGCCCAGCCATAGATAACGATGTACCACACGAAAGCGATCGCACCCAATAAAAATGTCAGCACGTTCGTCAGCACCAATAGTGCAGCAAATCCAGTGAGTCCAAGAATAGCCGCAAACACTAATGCCTTTGGCACACTAATTACACCGCTCGCGATATCACGTTTAGCGGTTCGTTTCATCCGTTTGTCGATGTCACGATCGAGGACGTTATTAAACACACAGGCGGATGCGATTACTGCCGCAATCCCCACGAATGCACCGATCAATACGGCAAAACTAAACGGCGCAACTGTTGTTGCCAAAAAGAACCCGGCGACACCACTCAACGTATTGCTGAGTGTGATGCCGGGTTTTATAAGCTGCAGGTATGATCGGGAGCGACGCTCCATTAAATTCCCTCGTGTTGTAGCATGTAGATTCGTTGCTGCTCTGGTGTCATCTGCATCATATTATAATCCAAATTATTCATGATCCAGATCGTTCCTACGACCACAATCAAGACAACTAGGATCGCGAAGGCAAACGTCACTACTTTCCAGTGACTGCCGCGACCAATATGCAAGAAGAAGACCGCCTGTACAGCGAGCTGCACGACAGCAATACCCATAACGATATACACCAGTGTCTCCATTGGCCAGACATGCTTCACAACGACAAGATACGCCGCCAACGTGGTCAGAATCGAAAGGATGAATCCTACAATATACGAAAGGTAGCGCGTCTGTGAATTACGGTGTTCTATACGTGGACTCATGCCATACTCCCAATCAGATATACAATGCTAAAGATAAAGATCCAGACTACATCAAGGAAGTGCCAGAACAGACCAAACAGTGCCAAGCGATTAAGGTCGGTCTGTTTGAACTTGAAACGAACTAATCGGTAGATCATGACACCCAGCCACAGCAACCCTACTGCGATGTGCAGCCCGTGCGTTCCAACTAAGGTGAAGAAAGCAGATAGGAATGCGCTGCGATCCCAGCCATTACCTTCCGCAACCAAATGGTTGAACTCAGTTAGTTCCAGCGCCAGGAACGCCGCGCCAAGTGCAAATGTTACAAGGAGCCAAAAGATTGTCTGCTTCTTGTAGTTACGCGCCGCGCCAAGAATCGCCAATCCTACAGTAAAACTACTCGTAAGCAGGATCATCGTTTCGAGTAGTACGAATGGCAGATCAAACAATTCCGCACCGGATGGGCCACCTGCGGTTGCTTTACGAAGGACCGCGAAGGTCGCAAAGAGTGATGCGAACAAGATAAGGTCTGTCATCAGATAAATCCAGAAACCAACCGTCTTCTTTTCTTGCGCTTCTTTTTGACGTGCTACTTCACTCATGCTGCGCTCCTCTTCAGTTCGTGCTCGGCAACCTCTGCGGATGTCACAACTTCTTCTGTATCGTCGTTTGTTAATCGAATAATTAACGTCACGACAATGCCGATGAACGAGATGATCACGAGCCAGAACATATGCCAGATGATAGCTGCACCAAATGTCATCGCGAGCAGTCCGATAATCGCCCCTGCGCCGCTGTTCTTTGGCAGCCAAATATCTTCGTAGATTGGTGCCACTTTATGATGGTGCTTTTTCTTTTTCGATTCCCAGAATTCATCACGTTCGGTAACTGTAGGAATCACCGCATAGACATATTCGGCCGGTGGTGTCGCAGTCGACCATTCCAGCGTCCGACCATCCCATGGATCTTCACCCACACGGTTTTTCTTGCGCTGAATAATACTGACGACAAGCTGCAGTAATTGGAAGCCAACACCGGCGGCAATGATCATGACACCAACACCAGCAACGATGAACAGCCCTTGCCATCCAAGTGATGGATCATAGTGATCGAGGCGTCGCGTCGCGCCCATGAAGCCCAAGATATACAGCGGAACGAAGGCCAGCAGGAAGCCAACAATCCACAGCCAGAAAGCGATCTTGCCGAGTTTTTCGTTCAGCGTAAAACCTGTAAACTTCGGGAACCAGTACGTGAAGCCTGCGAATGCGCCGAACAGCACGCCACCGACAATCATTGTGTGGAAGTGCGCCACCAGGAACAAGCTATTGTGGAACTGGAAGTCAGCCGCAGGTACGGACATCGCGACACCCGCCAAGCCACCTAAGGTAAAGGTAACGATGAAGCCCATAAACCACAGCATCGGCGTCGTGAATCTAACGCGTCCGCGATACATCGTAAAGATCCAGTTAAACACTTTAACGCCTGTCGGGATGGCAATGACCATCGTCATGATACCGAAGAACGTATTCACGTCCGCGCCTGCCCCCATTGTAAAGAAGTGGTGTAACCATACGGTGAATGACAGGAAGGTAATAGCGGCCAGCGCGATAACCATCGACTTGTAGCCAAATAATTTCTTCCCAGAGAACGTCGCGACGACCTCCGAGAATATACCGAAAGCCGGCAGCACTAGAATATAGACCTCGGGATGACCCCATGCCCAAATCAAGTTGATATATAACATCGGACTTCCGCCCATATCGGACGTAAAGAAGTGCATACCTATCAAACGATCGAGTGCCAACATGCCCAGTGTCGCAGTCAAGATTGGGAACGCGAACATAATCAGCGAAGTACTTCCCAGTGCACTCCATATGAAAATCGGCATCTTCATCAGCGTCATGCCTGGCGCGCGCATCTTGATAATAGTAACGAAGAAGTTAATACCCGACAGCAGACTTCCGATACCGGCAATCTGCAGGCTCCATATCCAATAATCGACGCCAACCCCGGGACTATACTGTAGCCCGGACAGAGGTGGATATGCCAGCCAACCTGCAGCCGAAAACTCCCCTACAACGAGTGGCGCGTTGATCAAAATCATACCAGCGGCGAACAGCCAGAAACTGACCGAGTTCAGGAACGGAAAAGCCACATCACGAGCACCGATCTGTTGCGGAATGATTAGGTTGAAAATACCGAAGATAATACCCATCGCCACAAAGAAGATCATAATCGTTCCGTGCGCCGAGAATATTTGCTGGAAGTGATCCGCGTTCAGAACTTCTACAGATCCACCCGCAGCTTGCTGGGTGCGTAACAACAATGCGTCCGCAAGTCCACGAAGCAGCATGATGACCGAGACAATCAGATACATTACACCGATTTTTTTCGGATCAAGTGAAGTAATCCAAGTCTTCCAGAGCCACTTCCACTTTTTGAAGTACGTTAACGCGATCATCGCAAGCACAAGTGCCCCAACCATACCAATACCCGCACCTGCCATGATTGGATCATGTACGAAGTCGGCTGGCGTGAGGCGCCCAAACACTAATTCCTGGATGCTATTCCACATTAGTTTGCAGCCTTTAGCGCGCCGCTGTTCGCACTACCCTCGGAAGACATATATTTCATTATGACTTTATTATACAGGTCAAAATCATTAAGTACGTATGTTGCTTGCGGTTCTTTATGACTCGGCTTGGCGATTTCATCGTAACGAGTCTCGGTAAGGTATTCTGTTGCTTTTTCAGACTTAACTACCCAGGCATCAAAGTCAGCTTTCTCCATTGAATTCACTTTGAATGTCATGTCCGCATAGCCATCACCACTGATGTTTGCAGAAACACCATTAAATGTACCGACAGAGTTCGCCATCACGTGCAGTTTCGTTGACATACCCGACATTGCATATACCTGCCCTGCAAGTGCTGGTACCCAGAACGAGTTCATTGGCGCATCAGAGGTAATCGTAAAGTTAATCGGCGTGTCCTTTGGAATATTAATATAATTCACGGTCGCAACTTCTTGGTCTGGATAGATAAACAACCACTTCCACTCGAGTGCAATGACTTGGATCTTCAACGGCTCAACCTTTGAATCAAGTGGCTTGTAAGGGTCAAGGGCGTGTGTCGAAATGCCCGTGATAATTGCCAGAATAATAATAAAGACACACGGGATTCCCCACCACAATGCTTCGAGTCCACGGTGACTCTCAAACTCTGGTTGATATTTCGCCTGCTCGTTGCCGGCACGATATTTCCACGCTACGCCAAACAGTAAAATAAATACAGGAATAATAATAAATAGTCCAAGCGCGAAAACAATATATATCAACGTACGCTGTTGATCAGCGATCGTACCGTGTGTATCCAGGACGGGGACATCGCGACCTTGCGTGACATAGACCAGGACACCAAGGATAATAATCGTGACAACGCTAGAAAGAAGGACTTGCCCCACCCGCAGTAAGATTCGTTTTTTATCTTTAAGCATATGCTTCTTACATGATAGCGCGCTTGCGGTAATTCACCAACCGCCAAAACGATCACTACGGTATAATGAGCGAAGATGAAAACACCGCAGGGAATCACTCGCCGATTAAACGCATTGCTCAGCAATAGCCGATTCTGGATATTAACATCCGGGATCACCCTCTCATTCTTTATAGCCGGTACCATTCAATTCTTCATTCCAGATGGAAGCTTACAAACAATTCGCATAGAACAAACGTTCGCTTTTATATCATTCCTACTGTTGTATCTTGCAGTACTCGCCTCACCTTTTACGAAAGTCTTTCCGAAGCTAGGTATCAATGTATTCTATTTGCACGCACGTCGGGCTATTGGCGTCCTATCTTTTTACTACGCCTTCCTCCACGTGTACATCAGTTTCTTTTCGCAGCTCAATGGCTTCGATGGTTTACGGTTCCTAAATACGCGCTATAGTCTATCAATTTTATTCGGGAGCATCGCACTCGGGATCCTAGCCATCATGACAATGACATCAATGGACTGGGTTGTCCGTGCGATGCATTTCAAAAACTGGAAGTTACTCCATCGTCTCGTTTACATCGCTGGTGTATCAATTCTTATTCACGTTATCGTGATTGGACCGCACTTTATGAGCATCAGCGTCCTTGGAATCATCACCTATGCAGCGTTAGCATTTCTCGGTATTCTAGAGATACTTAGGATCCACAAGGCTGTCACGACCCCCAATCAAACAAAGGAGCGCATGCAATGAAAAAAATAATCCTCTCGATGTCATCAATATTTCTTTTTGCGCTATTACTCGTTAGTCCAGCATCTGCCCACGAGCTTGAATCTGATACGACAATCGGCGCCGTATTACATATCCAACCAAACGATAATCCTACCGTAGGCACACAGACTACTTATCGACTCGCATTTACGGACACTGAAAAAAAGTTGAATCTCAAAGATTGTGATTGCACTGTCGAAATCCAACGGAACGGAAATACGATTGAAGCACGACCACTCGTTGCATCAAGTGCACTCGAAAGTACAAATACCTACACGTTCAATGAAGCGGGCGAATACACACTCGTCGCTACAGGCAAACCAAAGACCGACGATGCATTCAGCGAATTTACATTAAGCTATCCAATTCGTGTCACCTCACCAAAAGAAATTAAAACACAGGCATTCCCTGTCGCATTAGCGATCGGTTTTGGCTTATTAATTATTGTCTTATTACTGGTGGCCGTACGGGCCGATCGCATGCTCGATACATCAAAAAAATAGTACAGTTTTAGCATGTCCCAAAGCCTTTTCATCTGTTAAGCTAGTACGTATGCATAAGCTCCTTCAATCCCACTCACCGTTCCGCATTTTCTGGTTTTCAATTCTTGCGACACTGGGTACACTCTTCGGCGTGCAACTTGGACTGGGACTGAACGCCCTATTTATCGTCCTAATATTGATCGTCGTTGAAATCACATTCAGTTTCGAAAATGCCATTATCAACGCCAAGATTCTCACGAAGTTATCTCGTTTCTGGCAAAATATCTTCCTGTCAGTTGGTATCATCATCGCAGTCTTTGGTATGCGTGTCGTGTTCCCAATTGTCATTGTCATGATCACCACCGGACTTGGATGGACTGCCGTTCTCGATCTTGCGTTTGGCAACCCAGAAGAATATTCAAAAGCACTCGATCTTGCGCACCCACAGATCGCCGCTTTTGGTGGTGCATTCCTGTTGATGTTAGCGCTCCACTTCTTCTTTGACTCAGAACGCGACGTGCACTGGTTCAAGCGTCTCGAAAAGAAGCTGCAGAAATTCAACTCACACTGGGGACCAGCAATTGTTGGATTCGTGATCATTGGTATCATGGCGCTCCTCCCATTCAACAATCACCCAACCGAAACAATCTTCGCAGGTTCGATCGGTATCCTAACCTATACCGCACTGCAAGTTGTCATCCACCTTTTTGAGCGCATCAAAAATCGAAGTGATAAAAAACTTGGTGGATCAAATAAGATTATCGAGCAGACCGGCATGATCGCTTTTACGAGTTTTATCTATCTTGAGATCTTGGACGCGAGCTTCTCTTTCGACAGTGTGGTTGGTGCTTTCGCGATCACTACCGATGTACTGCTTATCGCACTCGGACTTGGTGTTGGTGCAATCTGGGTTCGCTCTTTGACGATATTCATGGTCCGTCGCGGCACACTGCATGCCTACAAGTACCTGGAGCACGGCGCCCACTATACTGTCTTGATTCTATCGGCAGTCCTTCTGTTCGGCATCTTCCTTCATATTCCCGAAGTCATTGCCGGCGGTATTGGTGTTATACTGATTGGCTCTTCGATCCTTGCGTCCCAACGCGTTAACAAAAAATAATAAGCGTATGCTACCATAGAATTATCAACTGGTAACAGGGAACGTTATGAATACCCTCGAATCTTTCTTCGATCAGTATCCAACACTTAAAGTACTTAAAGGCGAGGTCATCCTCAATCAAGGTGACTCCCCTCGTTATGCATACGCCATAAAATCCGGATATATAAAAGTCTGCAACATTACTGCGAATGGCGAAGAAAAAATACTTTCCTTCAAGTCAACCAACAATCTCTTTCCGACTAGCTGGGTGTTCTCCAAGACCGAACATTCACTATATTTTTATTGTGCGCACACCGACTGTGTACTGTATCTTGTTGATAAAAATGATATTGAGACACAGGTAAAGCAAGATGTCGGGTTTGCCATGACGTTACTAAACCAACACGTTAACGCGCACATTAGCGGCGACCTTCAAATTGAAGCTCTTGAACAATCTCGCGCCTCGCTCAAACTTTTTTATACACTCCGTCATCTATCCCTCATCCATGGCGTACCAAGTAAAACCAACCTCATTACGTTAGCGATCCCTATCACCCAACAAGACCTTGCTAACTTCACGGGTTTAGCGAGAGAAACGATCGTTCTAGAGCTGCATGCATTAAAAAAGGCTGGAATCGTCAGCATCAAGAATCACTTTTACACGATTGATGCCATTCGGCTCAGCGGAAAGATCGATGACGAGTTTAATCCCGGCATTAGACAATAAAATACGGAGAGTGTACTGGCTCTCCGTATTTAGTTCTTGCCCTCAACGACTAATAGTCATTGTGGTGTGGTGGGTTATCGTGGTTTGGTTCATCATCTTTTACTATTTCATCATTGAACGAGTGGATGGCAACATTGTTGGTCACATTCGTAGTTGTCGTCTTTATGTCATGAGAATCTGAGTTGAACGATCCTGTTGTCGTAGTCGTCTTGGTATTATTAGAATCTTCGTTCTTTACCTGTGTATTACTATTAATTTGCCCGTTTGTCGCATTATTAGTACTGACCGCTGCACCGTCAGAGTTGGTTACATTTACAGTGCTAGCTGAAGAATTATTGGTTGTTGTCGTATTATTACTATCGACATTCTTTACATAGCTGACTGAATTGCTCGCGTACGAGTTGTAGGAATTTTGAACTGTCGCGCTCCAAGCCTGTTTCGACATTGGACTACTTGTGGCGCCCTTTGCTTCATCAGTAGTTTCAGAATCACTCTCGTGGCATCCTACGGCCGCAGTCGATGATGATCCTGCACCAGATGCAGCTAGCGCACTTGCGGTATACCCCTTTGTATACGCAGCCGCGTATAACGCATAATTATCTTCCTTGGCAGTGTCACCAGAGATTGCGTTTGCGGGTTGTTGATTCAGGAAAAGTGTCAGCGCAATCAATGTCGCGAACGTTGTTCCTAAAAATGCCATGATCCCATTTGTCACTAAATGAGATCGTTTCTGTATTTCCATATATTGATTCAAAGTCATAATTAACACCTCCATACCCATTTTGATGGTTTAGTTCTCTCCTGGCCACGTGTCCAAAATGACTATAACAAAGTGCTCATGGTACTGTCTGTGAGAAAACATACATTTTGCTTAAAATTAAGTGGTGATAAATTGAAATTAACGTCATATCCTATACAGTAGCTATATGACAGTTATTGATAATGCCGAATGGCACATACACGACGCGCAGACATTCGCACGTGCCTCCACACACATTGCGCTGTACTACGTCTGGCTTATTAATAATAATTTTTTAACTCCTTCGCTAATGCAGGAGAACGGCTTTTCGCTTCCGCTGCCGACGCAGCAGACACCAGGATATTATTTCGAGAAATATGCTGACTACAAATTGATATCCGATGATTTCACCCTAGGGGGCCAGCGGCGATATGCCAATACAAAGCGGTACACAACCTACCTAGAAGATTCAGGCAATGGCATCATTGAATATGCCCGCAATCAGGCAATCGAGCCTTTATATAATATTCTAGATTCTTGGGACAACGTCGCTATTTTGGATGACTACTTCAATACGATGGGATTCATACTGGGACCTCGCCGGCTTATTGCAAAGCTCTCCGCGAAACTAGATGCTATCGAACACCAAAATAATAGCAAGTAAACGTTGGGCTAATCTCGAAATAATCTACGCAGATATTGCTTTGGATCGCTCAAGAAATCTTTCGTTAGTTTTACGTGTTCAATCTGTTCGTATTCCACATGATCTATGCCAGTCTGTGACAACTGATAAATAACTGCGTCCGGGTACGCGAGCAATATCGGTGAATGTGTAGCGATAATAAACTGCGAACCTTGTTTAACAAGCTCGTTAATTGCTACCATTAACGCCAGTTGACGCTGTGGTGATAATGCAGACTCCGGCTCGTCGAAGATGAATAAGCCTGGCCCAAAGGTTCGAACAATCGACATGAATGCCTCACCGTGCGACTGCTCATGAATATGCTTACCATCAAAATACAATGGAATAGGGTTGCCGTGTCTGTCAAACGTGCCACTTTCCGCGTAATTAGCAGTTGTATAAAAGCTTTCGGCGCGTAAAAAATAACCATACTTCTCGCGACGATACCCTCTAACTAATGTGATTTCGTCCTTTAATAACGAGGTCGTATCCTGTGACGCGTAGCTGTAATTCTTCGTACCACCTTCGGCGTTAAAGCCGGCCGCAACGGCAATAGATTCTGTGAGGGTTGATTTGCCACTTCCATTTTCGCCGACCAAGAACGTCACTGCATGAGAAAACTTGAGCGCTTCAATCGCCTGTACGGCTGGAATCGAAAAAGGGTAGACTGTATCATCTACATCACCTATCGCTACACCACGGACAAAGTTTTCTTCCATGGCATCATCATAGCAGATAAAGCCCTGTAATTTTCAGCTAAGGAAGGACGGGCGTGAGGTCTTCATGAAGCATTGAGTGTACATAAATCTGGCATTGAGCTTGAGCACGCGCGAGATTATGTTCACTCCGACTCACAAACAAACTACCATCCCAGCCAAAATGATCATCATAAACTATATCAATCAAAAAGCGTGCAGCTAGTTCTAGCGCAATTGTGCGCATCGCGTTCATAGCTATTGAATGAAAGAGATCCGGCGAGCCCGTCAGCCCAGCGGCTGTGGCGTAGCCGTCTATAATAGCGTCGATATACTCACTGTTGTACTGCGCGTGCGTCTGAGTTGTATCCCCACAAGCAGCCCGCAGTAGGTCACCAATATCCACCCATACTGTACCAATCATGACCATATCAAAATCAATGTAAGTGTACGGTTTGCCGTTTCGAAATAAGATGTTCGTTGTTCGTGGGTCACCGTGTATCAGTTGTTTCGGCGCACTCGGCAAAGGATCGAGTGTACGGTATGCACTTAATACTTGTTCCGCGAGCTCGTGCGACTCTCCTACGAGTTGCTCGCTCAGTTCGTCCAGTGTGTGTAACAAATACGGCGTGTCATGACAATGCGGTATCGTATACACAGGCACATGCGCACTCATGGCCAGGCTCCGGTGCAACCGAGCAAGTAGCGAACCCGCGCCATGCATCAGGTCTACAGAAGTATGATCCGATACTGGATCGGCAGGAATGTACGTCAGTAGACGCCATATCTCTTGCTGATCTGCTACACATACCCGACCATCAATCGTCGGTATTAATTGCTGCAAATCCCAACCCTGTGCAATCAGATCCTTTGATAACTTTTGATAATCTATCACTGTCTCATTCGTAAAGATTTGGTTCAGCTTTTGTACGATATATTGCGTTCCATCGCTACTCGTTACCAGGTACGTCGTATTTGTGACACCCCCTTCTATATGCGACACTTCACAGTCACTCAAGCCATAGTGTTCGCGAAGGATCTCAACGGCACGTTCGTATTTCATTTTCCTAGTGGCCTTCGCTGTACACCGTTTAGTATTCGTTCTGGCGCAGCTTTCGTTGACGAAAATGCTGGGAAAATTTTAAATGATTGCACGTACAGCCCGTCTTCAGCAAAGCGATACTTCTCTATTAAATACCAGGCACTGGCGTGGACTGCCAGTGGTAATGTCCGTAAAGTCTCTTCTTCCGACGTGGCCTCATTTGAAATAGGTAACGCAGGCGGAATATGTAGTACCATTTCGGTAAACGCCGTAGCAACCGTTATTGGCACTGCGTATTTCATAAGCGATGCCATGATTTCTTGTTTGAGATGTTCCTGTGCGGCTATATCGTCACCCAATAATACGCACTGATCACTCATCGAAAGATACTGCTGATAATACGTCTCTACCATGCCCGCTACACGCGTAAGAATCTCAAGTATCGTTTCGTAGCGGACCTCCGCGTCCAATGTGACAATGAAGCCATCGAATGTTTTTACAAGGCTATCTTTATCTGGTTTATCTTTACTTTGCACGGTAACATTTACATCCGACAGTCCTTCTTGACCATCACGCAGACCACTCTCAAGCGCAGCCGCTATTTCATTGGCAAAATACGCCATTATGACGTGCGTCCAAGGATCTGCATAATCAACTTTTTCGGCAAACGTCGCTTGTGTATCGGCGGGTTCAAGAATATTTAAAGCTTCTTCAAAATGCACCACATGCGTATGTCCAATTTTGTTTGTAGGAACACCCCTGCCTCGACCAGTTGCCGCACGCTCTGCATCGGACGCGTTTCCCCATGAACCCCATAGGATACTACTGCCTTTTAAAGATTCAATGAACTTCACGGAATGATATACATTCGGTGCAATCAGGCCGTATAGCTCTTTTCGTTTTGCGGGGCTCAATCGAGCAAGTTCAATAAAATCGCTCTCTCTGCTAAGACCCGACGTATGTTTAATCGCCCACCAAGTAATGGTCTGTGGCGGCATTGTTTTAACAGACGCAGTTCCCGGCGCAAGCTGTGACGGATACGAAAATGCAGCGGCTGCCTGCGCCCTGTACACTTCTTTCTCAATAGTCGATGGCACATGCGCCGATGCCGCTGCCGTCGTACACGCTATGAAATCATCATTTTGCGAAACGCCACCAAAAGCAGCGCCCTCTTCAAAAATATCAACACTATCACCCCTCGGCATGACCGGCGGAATTTCAAAGATAGGCACATTAAATGTGTTGAGCGATTTTAACTGCTCAATATAGTCGGCGATAAGATGGTATGGATTAAACTCTGTTGCCATAACTGAGAGTGAGCCTCTTGAAATAAAATATGGATTTATTCGCTGATCTGGATAAGGTCTTGTACGGTTTCTTTCGTGACCTCACCTAAATCATACACCTTTCCATTCTTAATGGTCATAAATGGACTCGTGTACTCATGGCTAAACGGATCGTGTTTTACGGCACGCCGGAACGCGCGGTAGAATGCACTATGACTGACGACTAATACGTTTTCTTCTGGGAAGGTCTCGACGAATGCGAGTGCATCCGACGCTCGCTGATGCAGCTCTTCAATCGTCTCGGCACGTGGCGCAAGATCAATGTCTTGATACGAATGTGCATCAAAGAATTCTGTACGAGGCGTACCTTCCAACATTCCAAAGTTTCGTTCAATTAAAAGATCACTCGTGATAATGTCCTGTTCAAGATACCCAATTTCACGCGCAAGGATAACCGCTGTCTCATAGGCACGCCATAATGATGAGCTGACGATTCGGTCGATTTTTATTCCTTTTGCAATAATGTCCTGACCAGCAAGCACCGCCTGCTGACGCCCCAATTCAGTTAAGGGCGAATCGGACCGACCCGCAAAAACCTTCTGAAGGTTAAGTTCACACTCACCATGTCGGCAGTAGTAAATCTGTTTCATTATATTACGCCGCTGACGCTTCAATATCAGAGATAATTTTTCGAAGCGTATCCGCATCCTTGGCCGTCATTGCTCTACGCTTTTTTGTGATTTCCAGCTTTAGATCATCACCCTCTTCGGGGTGCGCCATTGCAGCTTCATACTCTTGCTGCTCAAATGCAGCTTCCACTTCGACTCTATCAAGTTTTACCTGCAGTTCGTTTAGGGTGAGATACTCCGTAGGAGCATTGTCACTCGTAAATGCGTAGGTTGTTTCGCTCGGTACATATTCAATGCCCGCTGCCTCCATGTCTTGGACAGCTTCAGGAATCATTTCGTTCGATACAGCTCGGGCATTTTCGTGTACTTTTCTATTAAAGTCGAGATTGCGGTCATACGCAGCTTGAGCGCGGCGCGCCGGTTCGTCGTGATCAACCGAATATGACAAAGAAAGCTGGCTATTTCCCGACGGCCTATTTTCAGGCCGATTAAGATTCTCGGTAGCCCGTTGCAGACTTGCGTCCACATCCTTCTCGAGGTTTACTATCGCCCGCGCTGATTCTGCGAGTTTCGTTCCATCTTCTAGCGGGAACCACTCGTATGTTTTTTCTTCTATCTGATCGTGTACTGCATCTGCTGGTTGTGTTTGTTCTGGGTTATTCATAATTATGAGCTTAGCTGTGCGTCGCTTACCTTTCAGAATGATTTAAGATAAGTTAAACAGTAGCTTTATAATTTGTCAACTAATGCACATATCGCATGAAATTGACTTAGGACTTATCGCCCAATATACTTGTGCTTAATGAATTTAAAAAACTCCCGTGGATTTACAGTTGTCGAATTACTCATTGTTATTGTTGTCATTGGGATTTTGGCTGCAATCACGATTATCGCCTTTAATGGTGTTCAGAAAAAAGCAACTGACGCAGCCGTAAAATTAGGTCTTAAAGAAAGCGAAAAAATAATTGAAGCATTTTTTGTCACCTCTGGTACATACCCGGTATCAAAAAGTGCTGCAGGTATTAAAGATACGAACCTAGTAATTTACCAATACAACGCATTAAGTTCAACTGATTACTGTATTACCGCTACAGCGAAAGATTCAGTATTTTATATCAAGAAATCAGCCGGAGCAATCGCGACCGCTGGCGCATGTACAGATGCAAATCACACACTCACTGGTCTTCCAAATCCAACGAACAATGCAAACGTCAGCACACTGACGGGTCTTAATCCAGGCTATACCGACGGCGATGCGACTGTTGCACAGCTACGAAACCCGCGCGGCTTGGCGTTATCAGCAAGCGGTGACATCTATGTAGCCGACACGGGCAATCATCGTATACGTAAAGTCACTACCGCCGGTGTCGTCTCGACAGTGGCCGGATCAGGAACAGCTGGGTACACTGACGGCGTAGCCCTTTCAGCTCAATTTAGCTTCCCCTCATCAGTTGCTTACGATGATACTACCGGGACCCTGTATGTTGGCGATCAGCGCACCGTACGTAAAATCTCAAGTAGTGGCACAGTCACAACAATCGCCGGGTCGGGCGCGGCATCAGGGACTGCTGATGGGGCCGGTACAATCGCTCGCTTTAACGATGTTCGGGGTTTGGGTGTCACAAGTACGGGTGTCTTGTATGTCAGTGACAGTTCTAACAATAGAATTCGAAAAATAGCGGCAGACGGTACTGTGAGTACATTTGCGGGGAGTTTCGGCGACTTCGTCAACGGCACTGGAACTGCTGCCCGATTCAATGCACCAACAGGCATAAAACTTGATAGCAATGAAAATATTTACGTCGCTGACACTGGCAACAACGCAATTCGAAAAATAACACCAACAGCGGTCGTCACGACAGTAGCCGGGTCGGGCGCGGCTGGGTCAGCAAATGGCACTGGGACTGCCGCGGAATTTAATGCACCTACGGATATAACCGTGTTTGCAGATAACTCTGTGTATGTTGTCGAGAATGAAGGCCAAAAAATCCGCAAAATAACATCGACTGCAGTCGTCACAACATTTGCCGGTTCGACCTATGGTTCCGTGAACGGGATTGGTACAGCAGCAAAGTTTACCTACCCTTATGGAATTGTTAGCAATAGTGCGGGTAACATATTCATTTCAGACTACGGCATGTCGCTGATTCGAAAGATGCTCTAAAACAGATTTCAACTCAATACTTTATAGTGCTATTTAGTAAGATCAACTAACTTCTTCGTCGTATTAAAATTACGAATTGTAATCTTATCGTAGGCACGTGTTCCAACTATTTTCGACCACCTTGTCCGACTAAACGTAATTAAAGGTGCTGACCAAAAAATAACATGATTATGCATCGCAATTTTTTCGTATTCCGGTTTTGATTCGCCAACTTCACGTTCTATGTCATGCGCGTCTGCTGGCGCAATCACAAATAGTGCATTGTGCTTGCTACCTGGGTCCTTCCCCCACCACGATGGGGCATTTACAAACGATTCGTGCAGCTCTTGCGCAGACAGTACCGCGACGCGTGTCGTAACGGCAAAATCATCCAATAGAATGCCTTCGAACTTCGCCACAAGTTTTGCGAGATCCGTCACCTGCGACTCGAAAATAATATTACCGCTATTTATATAAGACGACACGTTCTCAAAGCCGGTAGCCAACAAGACCTCTTTCAGCCTGGTCATCGAAACGGCATTCTTTCCGCCTACATTGATGCCACGTATCAGTGCCACGTATTGATTCATTCCTAAAGTATAACAAAACATAAAATATGCTAATATACCTATACCCAACGACGGCAATGGTCGTGATTATCTGGCAATAATCACAATGGGGAATTCGCAAAATATGCGACGGCTGCAGTGTTCGGTCGTATCCGTCCGCAATTCGTAGCACTTCAACACTCTTTTGCCAGAACGTGCGAACGAAAACTATCGAGATTGCGTTGCTTTGACCGTGAGTGTGTCATTGTATTCGTAGCTCGGAGCTACCAAATGAGACGCTACCTACTTGCGCCGGAAGCCTGGGCGGGCGAGGAAAAGTAGAACCAATCCTCTATCTCTCCGCAAGCCAGCGTGAGAGATAGAGGATTATTTACTTGAGTAGGATGAGGTTACGGTCGCGTCTCAGGTAGATGCGTTCTCTGCGTCCATAAGTTTCTTGTACTCGTCTGCCAGCATATAGGTTTTCGGATCCGCAACTCTATCGACAAACAAAATCCCATTTAAGTGATCGGTTTCATGTTGAGCAACGTGCGCCACAAACCCCTCAAGTACTTCATCATGTTGCTTAGCACCCTCGTCTAACCATTGAAGGCGAATCTTCTTGAATCGTGGCACTTTTGCGTAAAGAGTATTAGCGCCTTCGCCAGAACTAATACAGCCCTCCCACATCTCTTCTGCGTCGCCAAAGGTTTCAGTAACCACTGGATTTATAAGCACCGTATTAAATGGCTCTAAATTTGGGCGAGTAGGTGTTGGTTTGATACCGACTACGCTTAGAGCAATTCGAGCACCAATTTGCGGTGCAGCTATACCGACACCATACTTTTTTTCGCTAAGCGTAAAGTACATATTTTCTATAAGATTTTGGATTTCTTCGGAAAGAATCCCTTCGGGACTTATTCTTCGCATTTCTTCGCGTAGTATTGGATTGCCAAAACGAGTCGCAGTTAGTAATTCAGACATGCGTTAAGTATACCAAAATAAAAAATAGATGAGGGATTCGAACTAAAATTCCAAGGTGGTGTTTTGCGCAGCAAAACAGGGGGTTCGACTCACGTCTTTCAGCCAAGAAAATAGACCCGCTGACGCAGGTCTATTTTCTTGGCTGGCATTATCGACCTCTTATCAAACAATTCGGACTTTCCATTTACCCCGGAGAATCTTCGAAAGCTGGCAGAAGTACAGGGATCTCGGGAGCATTCATCCGAACCTTCTGAGTTCCATATCCATCGTCTATCGGCGCGACTCAGTTCCGAAACGATCGACGAAGTTGTGCATCGATACGAAGCCGGCCAAAGTGCGCGGTCACTCGCCCAAGAATTTGAGATAGCTCCGTCTGCCCTACTCCGACTACTTCGTGAACAGAACATCGTCGTTCGGCAGCAGGTCGTCAGTCCGGAACTCGAGCAACTGATGGCTCAGGACTATGAAGCCGGCCTTACCGTGGCGGAACTCAAAGATAAGTACGGTATCTCGCACGGGACCGTACTTCGAGCGATGCATCGGGCCGGGGTTGAGATGCGGGCAAAGATGCCACGGAAGAGCACGAAACGATCTTGACAGGACACAAGTGCTAGATCATATTCAGGTGTAGATGAGGATTAATGGAATTTAGTAACAGAGAGATTGCCACCGGGATCCTAATTGTTCTCGGACTGATCCTCCTTGTAGCGATTTCGAAGGACCGACGCTCAATTGGTGAGTCGATGGTTGGCGTACTGAAGGCCCTCAGCGCATGGAAGCTTCTTGTCCCGCTTGCCTTATACATTCTGTATGCGCTGGCCGTAGTCGTCATCGCGAACACTCTCGGCTGGTGGGACGGTTCGCTACTGTCGACGACAATCCTCACAATCCTCGCTACGGCCTTGCCTCTTTTCATAAACGTCAATGACTACGCGACTGGTACTCAATTAGTGAAGAAAGTTGTGATCGAGGTTGTCGGGATCTCGGCAATCCTGATTACGTACCTCAACCTCGGTGAATTTCCGATCTTGGGCGAAGTACTACTTCAAGCCGTACTTTTAGTTGTCGTATTACTGGCATCGTGGACGCCTCGAAAGCCGGAAGAAACTATCGTCGTCCAAACCTTTAAAGTGATCCTCACCCTGATCGTGATCACACTTCTAATAACGACAACGACCACAGTGGTCAACAATGTTGGCGGCATCGATTGGCTTCACGAATCGAAGGCTTTTGCACTCTCTATATGGCTTCCTGTAGCACTCATCCCTTTCCTTTACGTAACGGCGCTCACTGCAGCAATCGAGATGGCGATTGTGAGACTGCGCCTTCACAACGATCGCAAGAGTCCGCCGCTTCGTGTTCGATTGGCGCTTATTTTCGGTTTCCACTCAAGGCTGCTCTATGCAAAGCGATTCAGCGGTCTTTGGATTACTGAGATGTCAGCGCAGCGAACATTTCATGATGGACGAGCATTCATGCGTAAGTACCGCAGCGCTGTTCAAGCTCGCGTGGCCGAGCAACGCGCTCGTGACCGTCAGATCAAAGAACGAACAGGACAGCGCGGGGTCGACGAGCAAGGACTCTGGCTCGATCGACGAGAATTCTACGAGACACGCAACGTCCTGGAAAACATCTGGTTCATGCAAGCAGCGATCTTCCGAAACCAAGGAAAATACACCAACGAGTCATTCCTCATCTCGTCCTTCGATGTCAAAAACCTTCCGAAGGAACACGGAATTGAGATCGATCTCGCGAAAAACGCTCGTTCTTGGTTTGCATGGCGCAAGACAGCAGGTGGCTACTATTTCGCCGTCGGAGGCTCAAAGGACGTCGATGCCCACTGGCAGTACGACGGATCCGAAAAACCTATCGGCATCTCTTACCCAAGTTCGAACGGCTGGGTAAACATCACAACTGACGAGAAGCACCTTGAATGGCGAACGCATATCGATCAACCGATTTCACTCGTCTAGCGAATTCTTCTTTCTTCGCCTCACGAACGTCTTCTCTCTTGTACTCAAGCTGCGGTCGAATTCAACAAGTGCATGATCCAGAAGAGCACGCGCCAAGCGACGATGATCGATCTTTGGTCGAGAAACAGAAAGTGTGCGTACTGTTCGTTGTTTGCCACCGATCTTCTCGGATGTGGTGCGTCTCCTGAGATGGCTATCGACAATCTGATTCGGCTTCCCGTCGAGGTGGTCTCGAAGTGCGTTGAACGAGCGGCCCGCTGATTGAGGGAGCGACGGGAATGCTTTGCTGATTGCCGTTCGGTGCGTCAAAGCTTGCTGCTCTGTGAGGTGACCTGACGGTGCGTAGTAGTCGTGAAGATCACGTTGTTGCTGGCCCGGCAGAACTGCGAACGATCCACCTTCATCGTTTTCCCAAATGGAACACAGGTATCGGCGTTGGAGGAGGTAATCGCGAGAAGTGAGTCTTGGCATAACTGGCTAGTTACTATGCGCCACTCTCCTATGTTTGCAAGCACAAGCGTGTCGGTTGTGCTTGCAAATAACAGTTCACTAGCGCATAACTAGGTGCATATGGATAACCCTTCTCAGCAAGCCGGACCTCCAGCACCCGACAACCCAGGGCCATTTCGGCTGCAGAAAGTTGCGAATTTCGGTACCGGCGAACCGTGGGTCGCGCGTATCCAGCTCGGCATTTCTGAGATCTCAATGCCGGCCTTTAGCACTCCAGAGGCTCACAAGGAGTTCAATGATGCGTGGTTTACGGCAGGGCTGAAACTCGGCGAAGCCTTTGGAACGCTAGTCGACCTTCGGCGCATTACCGCCGACCCAGAGACTCCAACCCTTGATCTGTCTCGTTCCTACAACTCGTTCTATTCGCTGCTTTGGGCTGCATACAAAGATAGATGGCAAACCGCGATGAAACTCATGGGCTTCGACATGGGATTTCTATTCGTCCCTGAAAGCAAATTTGAATCCAAGTTCGCCGAGTTTGCGCTCGCGCATCCGAACCTACCCATTGATGCCCTCAAACAGATGGCGATCGACGATCGACGAAGCTGGCAGAACAAGCTCGGTGAATATCGCAATCAAGAGATTGAGCATCGAGCAGGCAATCAGGCGGTGGAGTTCTTCGAGAACATGAAATCCACTGAAGTCTCGTTCGCAAACGTCTGGCACACCATGGAGGATTGGGCTGTATTCGCAATTGGTGAATCAGTGAAACCTCCTATGTACATATTTACCGTCCCAAAGGCTGAACGAGATCCAGCGAAACCTCAGAAGTTCAAGCTCGGCTTCGACACGTCTGCGCTACCCGTTCCTAAGGAGAGTAAGTAAGAATGCCGCTTTCAATGCAGCAGATCATGACCGTCACTAATCGCTATATCGGCGTGGAGGGTGGTTATCTCGGTGATTTCTCCTATCGCACCCACACTGATTTCTACCCGGAGTACTGCGGCATCGACGACGTGTTCCCAGACACTTATGACGGTACGACTCGCCAGCGCTTCATCGAGATCTTGAGCACACGCAACCCTCACGATCAGGCAAAGATCCTTAGAGGCGTCATCAATCGATTCGGCGACAGCGACGACGGAACACCCTCACGAGTACAGCTCAGACAAGAGATCCTTCAATGGGCGGCGGGGCTCGAGGGTGCGACCATGATCACCATCGCGAGCCCAACCGAGACCAGGGCCGTCGTCCTTCGAGCACTCGGAGATGCTGAAAACCTCATGCGAACAAGTGGTGCCACGAGTGCGGTCGACCGAATTCACACCGCGCTTCACGGACACCTACTCGCAATATGCGAAAGTAGCGGCATCGAGCTCGAAGACGATGCCACTTCTACCCGAGCACTCAAGCTGCTGCGACAGAATCACCCAGCGCTCCAGGCGACAGGGCCGCGCGCAGCTGACATTACGCGGGTGCTCAACTCCCTTGCTAACGTACTGGACACTCTCAACCCGATCCGCAACAACGCCAGCGTCGCGCATCCGAACATTGAGCTTCTCGATGACCCTGAAGCATTGCTCGCCATCAACGCAGGACGCACAATTTTCGCGTACCTAGATTCCAAGCTCGGACACCGAGAGCCGTAGCCCGACAGCACCATCGGTACATCCAACAGGGGTGACGAAACAGTCAAAAATATGTACCGATGCCAGGTACTTTGCGAGACTCAAACCCTTCTCCAGGGGTGGCGTTGCTGGCTCTTTTGTCGCACCGATGTACCGATCGCTTGTCTTCGGTGACACAAAAGCAAAGAGCACCCCCGTTAGAAGTGCTCAGTAATCTGAATAATACTCATGCTTGGCTGGGGATGAGGGATTCGAACCCCCGAATGCTGGTACCAGAAACCAGTGCCTTACCACTTGGCGAATCCCCATTAGTGCCGATTAGGTACCAACAAATTGTACACTAACTGGGGTGAACGCTCAAGTGGTCTATCGGACTATACGAGTTTTGCTTCTTTTGCGTCTTTGCGAGGCGCGTGCGCGAACTGTCCGTGGATTTCAAAGATGAAGTACCCACCGATCGCAAGACCGATTGCACCGAACATGATTCCAATGACGAAGCCGATAACACTCAGACTGAGTACGGCACTAACGACAACCGATGCGGCGTTTACAATCCATGCCAGAAACAACAATACCCATCCTTTTTTCTGAATAGCCTTCAGCGGCTTTACGGCGAAGGCGAGGATAATTGCACTAACCGCGCTGAATGCGAGGCCTATTACAGCAGTAAACACAGCCCAGCCAGTGTAGCCGCCTGTGACGTAGTAACTACTACTGATGCTTCCCATTAGCGAAACAATAGTGAAGAGCCCTGTCAGCGCAAATAATGTCGAAATACCGGTCAAAATTGCACCGATAAGCACAATCCACCAGACGTTTGTCGCTAACCATTTTTGAGCCACGATCGGCAGATGAGGCACATTCTTCGCCCATCCCAGCACGATTCGTTCAAGTTTATTTACTAGTTGCATGTCCAAGCACTCCTTATTAAGTACTCTTATCATACCCGTGTACGGGGTTTAGGACAACTATTTCTTACGCTTAGCTGAGCGCTGACGAGGCCACATACCCCAGCTAGACCACGCAGCCAAGATACCGAACAGCACACTAATGAAAATCGCCCACCAACCAGGCATCGTGTCGAACACGGCTCCCAAGAACCCAACGTTGCTCACCAAACTGTCCGTAAAGACCAACCATACTGTAATCTTGAACCAGATTGCAGCCACCAGCCACCCGCAAACCATACTTACCCATCGAAACGCTGGGCTCATCGCCATACGAAGCAGGAATGGAAGTGCGAAGACTTCGCTAATCACCAGTAGTGCCGACAAGAAAGCTGGGTACTGCGGTCCGAACGTAAAATCGAATGAATTGAATAGTACAGTGAAGGTATCAAACGTAAACAATTGTGCAACAACCATCACTAAAATAACGCCAGCGTAGAAGGTTGCAATGCGCGTCACATCCTTTGTTTTTTGGACTGGTGCAGGGGTCGTAATAGGGAACATACTCATGCTTGCAGTATACACCTAAAGATATAGTGTTGTCTTTTTTGATATTACGCTTGCGCTTTACTGGTTCATCCGTTAAAGTATTGAACAAGCGAAAGTTACGAAAAACAAACATTGACCCAAAAAAAATATGTGTGACTATCGCTCTACGATGTTCCACCACAACAGCAGAAAACACCTCTCTATGGGGTGTTTTTTGTTTATTCGGCTTTTAAAGAATGTTCAGCGCGCCACTGAGCAATCAAGGCATGATTGCCATTCAGCAGTACTTCCGGCACTTTCATACCATTGAATTCGGCTGGTTTCGTGTACTGTGGGAATTCTAACGTTTCACCATCAGAAAAGCTTTCGATCTCAGCACTCATCTCACCGCCCAGGACACCGGGAATAAGACGAACAATCGAGTCGATGATCGTCATAGCGGGAAGCTCGCCACCCGTTAGTACATAGTCGCCTACACTCACCTGCTCGTCGACAAGACTCACAATACGCTCGTCGTAGCCCTCGTAGCGCCCACAGATGAAGATATAGCCCTGATCTGCATCAGCCCAGTTTTGTGCAATAGATTGCTTCCAGCGCTGTCCTCGTGGCGTCATAAGGACTACTTTAGCTGTCGGGTCAGCTTCTTTGGCTTTAGCAACCGCTGCAAATAATGGCTCGGCCATCAGAAGCATACCGTCGCCACCACCATAGGGTGTATCATCAACGCGTTGACGAGGACCAAGCCCAAAATCACGGAGATTAATCATTGCAAACTCAGCCGCTCCAGCTTGCTGCGCCTTCCACATCATCGAAGAGTTGAGAACTCCTTCGAACATTTCAGGAAATAAGGTAATAACTTGTAGTTTTTTCATCTCTCACCAGTGTACGGCAGATTGACACGTTTGTAAATATATGCTATTGTTTTGCCATTCGGTTCCACCCACAGATTGGGACGAATGTCCCAATTCCTCAACAGGATTGGTATTACCAGCATGGAAAACGCTCAGCCCGAAAACCCGTACCTCTCCGCTCCTGACGAAAAAGGAACGGGGTCCATACAGGTCTACGCAGTACTAACGATGGGGTTCTTCTGGTATACCTTCGTCGCGTTCACGTACTCGCAGGTCTACCAGCTGAAGCAGGTCGAAGGTGATGGCGGCATCATCGCGTTCATCTTTGCCTGTGCGTTATGGCTGATTGCCGTCGCGTTCCTTCTGCTACTGACGCGAAAGCTCATCGTGCGACAGAAAGCTCGTCAAGCAGCAACTCAGCAGTAGCTTCCACCCCGCCCGAAATCCCCGCACTACCTACCATTAGTTGTCTGGGTCGATCTCGGGCAACTAACAAGCATATTGAACTATCGATATCCTTGTCAGTTACTTTTAAATATTTTAGTGTATACACTACCCGTCCCATTTTAGCTATATTGACCGGTGTTATGATCAATGCGATAATTAATAAGGCCCATTTCCGCTTACGATTAACAATTCATCTTTCCAATATTACTAAAGGAATTACATGCTAAACCCGTACGAACGCGAGACCCTTAACCAGTCCCGTTCAGAAGCAGCAGACACACGAACCCCAACGGCGATTGCAAGCTACGTCGTGTGTATCACTGTTTTTAGTTTCACCAATACCGACGATGTCGTATCCAAATGGATGCTGGCCCCCGCGATCGGAGTAACAGTTTTTTTCTTGGTTTTGAACGGATACATCTTCTTTAGCGCACAATTGTCTATCATACAACTGACAATGCGATCCAAGAGAGGAGAGAAACAGTTCTTCGATAGCCTCGAAAAGTATCGATGGAAAGAATTGCAGGAAAAGAGATAGCTTCGCCGCCGGAGAGCGACGCCCAGTGAGTACCGTGAGTGCCCGGGCGAAATCCCGGGCACTTACTAGTTCATGAATACATTGATGGCCTAGTGGTGTTCTGTGAGTAAAATTGACTAACCCCTATAATATGCTATAATTCGGCTAGCTTTACGTTTAAGTACGACTGTGTTCTTTTACCCCGTCTTCCCTCTCTTGATTAGAAGGAGTACCATGCTTGACGACTATAGCTCGAAACAAGGTGACCTCACCGATCTCTACAACAAGCGGAAGGACATGATACTAGGTTTGTGTATCATGACTGCCGTCGGCGTCACAGGATTCATCGTGTTCTTTAAAAGCGCCGAAGTCATCAAGGAGCACGGCATCCTGACTTGGGTGCTTGCCTTCAGCTACCTTGCGATAGCCATAGGAATCTTCGGACTCCGGCATATCGTCAACATCGTGATGATCACCCAGAGGATCAACCGATCCATCAAGTTCGCCGTCGCAAACATCGAAGCCTCTCTCCAAGAGAAAGAAGACGTATAGCCATCGCCGCCCGGTTGCGATGCCCGACCAGTTTACTGAGTCCCGGGCGAAATCCCGGGCAACTCATTATTGTATTAAATCATTGATACCGTATAAGTTGACAATAAAAAAACCACTCAAAAAAGAGTGGTTTCTTATACACATAGGCTCTCAACAAATGTGGTGATTTGTCGCTCGCATGAGCTTAAATTCTCGCAGTTCAAGATGTTCTGAACTTGTAGGTATTATATATCGAGATCGTCTAGTTCCGCAAGCTCTGCCCGCGTCTTTTTTGTGTAAGCAGAAGCATTGTCCACAGGCTCATCTGTAGAACTTTCCACAGGTGACACATCTGGGGATAACTCTAGTGCTTCATCGCCCAAGTTATCTTTAGAAGATGACTGTGACTCTGGTGTATACGATGCAATAATAGGACCTTCCTGGCCATCATTATTTACGATTTTTAAATTATAGCGTGCATCGTTTTTTGTCCCAAGCGCACGAAGGAGTGTACGAAGGCTCTGTGCGGTAACACCACGCTTTCCGATCACTCGTCCAAGATCGTCTGGATTCACGGTTAGGGTCAGTAGTACGCCCTTCTCATCAATGATTCGATCTACAACGACGTCGTCTGGGTTTCCCACGACAGATTTTACGATATATTCAATGAATTGCTGGTCAATTGTGGACATATTCCCCCTTAATGCCTTACGGTCACGTGCAATGTTATCGTAATTTTATTGTAGCACAAGCTAATCTGAGAACTGAATACTGCTTTTGCTTATTACAGCTGCAACTATTGATATTTTATACCGTATATGCTATAATATATTGGTTATACCCACAATAACAACTGGAGGCAATCGTGGACTTGGCCACGTTTAAGTCGAACATCGACAAGATTGCTGACGAAGAATCTTGGACCTTAACCCAGATCCAGTACGCCGAGAACTTCATAGACGACCTTTTTGAAAAAGGACCCGATGTAATGCCTCGTACAGAGGATGGAAGCTACCAGCTTAACCCTAAGCATGTCGCAACCATTCGCGCACTCTTCGTAGCACGTTGAAAGCTTCACCCTCACCATGGACTTACCCGTCCAAAGCCCCTCGTTGATTTTTGACGAGGGGTGTTTTCTTTTGAAAAATAAAAACTCCCAGGAGATCTGGGAGTTTTTTCATACGAGAAAGTGTTACGCTTCTGCTGGTACTTCAGCTTCTTCTGCAACTTCTTCGACTTCTGGAGCCGGTTGGTTCTTGCGAAGTTTGTCAGAGTGACGAATCGCTTTTTGCTTGTCAGCAGTTGGGATAACCACCCATGAAGGAAGGTTTACGCCAGCGTCTTTCAAGAGCTTCACGACACGAGGTGTTGGCTGTGCGCCATTATCAAGAAACTTTTGGGCTTCTTCATTTTTAACACTAACATCTTTAGTGTGTGGGTTGTAGCTACCTACATAAGCAACAACACGACCACTTGATGGGTGACGTTGTGACTCTTGGACAACAAGACGATACGTTGGGTATCCTTTGCGTCCGACACGTTGCAATCGAATTGCGAGCATATAACAGAACTTCCTTTAACTCTTTCGTGCACGATTCATTTGATAATCGCTGCACACTTTAAAATAATTTTAACTCTTGGTTGATTTTACACTGTTTTACCCCGTAAGTCAATCAAACTGGACTAGAACAACCAGTCGCAGTCTATGAATACTGCGAAAGTGCTGCCTTCGCAGCTTCTTGTTGCGCTGATTGCTTGCTAGGACCAGTTCCCTTGCTAATCAAACGATCAGCCGAGTACACGCCAAGTGTGAAGATTTTGTCGTGGTCAGGACCAACTTCTTCAATCACAACGTACCGTGGCGTGACACCATCTTTACGCTGCATGACTTCTTGTAGATGTGACTTCGGGTCGCGCCAGCTGCCTTCGGTAATGATCAGGTCAAGCTTCGAACAGATGTGCTTCATAATAAAGGCTGCAGCATCGTCATATCCGCGTTCTAGGTAGATTGCACCGATAAGGGCTTCGAAGGCATTCGCAAGGATCTGCATGCGCGCACGATCGCTTCCCTGCTTCTCGCCACGACTCATGCGCATCAATGGCTCATAGCCGATCAGGCTTCCCGCTTCACCGATACTTTCTGTGCGTACCAGTGCGGCGCGCCAGCTCGTTAGAATACCTTCTGCTTCGGTGTAGTTGCGGAACAAGAAATCAGTCACAACTAGCTCAAGGACCGCGTCGCCTAGGAACTCGAGTCGCTCGTTGTGCTCGCTGACACTCTTACGGTGCTCGTTCACGTAGCTTCGGTGCGTGAAAGCAGTAATCAAAAGATCAAGATTACTAAATTCAAATCCCAATGTGTCGATCGCAAATTGTTGATACGGTTGCACCTGCATTCCAGTCATCTTACAGTTTTTCCAATCTAATTCGCTTCATTGCAAGAAGCATTAATTTGCCAATATCTTCGTACTCAATCGCATCCAAGGCATCGTGAAAACTAAACCACTGAATACCGTTCATCCACTCTTCTTTTTGAATCGCGTTCGTATCGCCCATCGCACGGACAAGATAAATTTGCGTTGTCATAAGGACCAGCTTGTCGATGCGGCGGTAACGGAAGTGAATCTTCCCAAGCCAGCCAAGAATATCAACGTTCATGAGGCCAGCTTCTTCGCCGATCTCACGTTTTGCTGTTTGTTGCGCTGTTTCACCCTCTTCGATGTGACCCTTAGGAATTGTCCAACGGTCTTTTGCATCTTGAATTAAGAGGATCTCAACACCACCTTCTGCGCCATGACGAAATACAATACCACCAGCCGTTGGCTCGCGAACTATTTCCTGGATTGAAGGTTTTTTACGGGTAAAGTATTTTTTAAACTTATCAAACTGTGGTGCTGCCATCAGTAGCTCCCTCTACAAGTGTGCGATATGCGGTACCAAGTACCCCATTCACGAACTTACTCGAGTTATCGGAACCAAACGCCTTTGCAAGCTCGACGGCTTCATTGATCGCCACTTTCGGTGGAACGACAGCAGCTTGATGTAGCAGTTCATAGATACCAATGCGCAAGATGTTACGGTCAATGCGAGCAATTTGTTCGATTGGCCAATCTGGTGCGATAGGTTGAATCAGTGCATCGATAGCTTGCTGTTCTTTTAGGACTCCACGGACAAGTACGTCAACGAACTCCGTATCGTCGATCGCTGTTTCATAGCGTGAAATATTTCGTCCCAGTACTTCGGCGACATCAACAGAATCATCCTCACACTCTGTGCGGAATTCAAATTCATACAATGTCTGTAAGGCGACGATGCGACCGAGATGACGATTAGATGCCATAATGCGTTTGTTTCTCTTTTATTGTAAATGTAAAACGAAGAAGAATAGTCGGTGAGGACTATTTCTTCGTTGCTTCTTTCAGTGCAGCAACCTTAGCTGTTGCTCCGACAATCTTCTTGCCAGTTTCTTTGCGTGTTGCAGTTGCCTTTACAGGTGACTTGCCGTTTACACGACGTGCTAGTACCAAGCGCAGGTGGCTTCGGCGTAGTCCGGTCTTCCGGGGGCTACTTTGTTTCTTTGGCTGACCCATGAAATGTGCTCCTTTTTTCTAGGTTTATTATAAACTTATCGTTATTATACTATTTCTGCCCTCATACCTCAAGTGGTTATGCTTATACTGCAGATTGTGGTATCGTATATGCATATGAGCGAAGAAACACAAACAACACAGCCAGAAACAAAATCACTAACCACTTCAGCACTTGATGATGCACTTGAGATGCAACTTCCATCAGAGGCTGCCCAACGAATCTTGGGTCAATCGTATACCTCAGAAGTAGCCGCGCCGGAGGCACCCCGCTCCGTTGATGCTCGTAAACAGAAACAACGACGCGCACTCACTATGGTCGCAGCCGGTGTCGGCGCTACCGTTGCGGCAGGTGCGCTCGGCTTGGCTGCGGGCACAGCCGCTCAACCACAATTCTCTGAAGAATCGCACACTTTTACCGTCGAAGACGGCCAAGGATTACAGCACGCAGCCGAAGATGTGCTTGGTGTTGAGAATGTTGATATCGCCGACGTTGAAAACCACATCAAAGTCGATCCTTCGAACGTTGATGTGTTTCAAGATGGCGTTTTAAAAGCCGGGGAAACATTGAACGTTCCCGACCACGTTGAATAACTTATAGTTACAGAACGATACTGACGAGCCGGCCAGGGACATAAATGATCTTGGCCGGTTTTTGATCGCCGACAAATTTCGCGACATTTTCCTGCTCGAGGGCGAGGGTTTTGATCGTTTCAGGGTCGGTGTCTTTCGCAACTGAAATTTCACCGCGAAGCTTCCCATTTACTTGAACTGCGATAGAGATAACCGATTCAACCGTCAGACTTTCGTCCCATACAGGCCAGCTGGCATTTTGGACCAAGCCTTCCTGACCTAGTTGTGTCCATAGTTCATCCGCCATGTGTGGCGCGAACGGTGCGAGCATCTGCACCAATGCAACCAATGCATCGTGCCAGACGTCTTTGCTAAAGCCATCAATTTTTAGCTTGTACAGTTCGTTGACGAATTCCATCAATGCTGCGATGGCAGTATTAAAGCTTTGGCGACGGTAGTCATCGGTAACCTTGCGAATTGTTTTGTGAAGTAGGACTTTCAAAGCTTGATCATTCTTATCGGTTGCTTTTTCAGCTTCCATGTACTGCTGTGCCACAGTCCAGACACGGTTCAAGAAGCGGTACACGCCCGCGACACCCTTCGTGCTCCAGCTGGCATCGAGTTCAATTGGACCCATAAACAGCAAGTAGGTACGCAGCGCATCTGCGCCATACCCAGAGTCGATAACATCAAGTGGGTCAACGACATTGCCCTTGCTCTTGCTCATCTTGGTACCGTCTTCAGCATTAATGTATCCGTGGTAGATTAACTTTTTGACCGGCTCTTTAAAGTTCACGAGGCCCATATCTTTAAAAATGTGTGTCCAGAAACGAACATACAAAAGGTGTGCCACCGCGTGGTCGCCCCCAACGTAAACATCTGTCGGTGCCCAGTAATTCACAACTTCGGAATCGAACAACGCTTGATCGTTGTGTGGATCTGCGTAACGAAGCAAATACCAACTACTACACGCATATCCATCCATCGTATCGGTTTCACGGAGCGCAGGTTTGCCACACTCAGGACAAGTCGTGTTGACCCAGTCAGTTGCACGACCAAGCGCGGTCGTGCCGTCACCACGCGGCGCGAAGTCATCAATATCAGGAAGGAGAACCGGCAGTTGATCCTCTGGTACCGCAACCGCGCCATGCTCGTCACAGTGAATAATAGGAATCGGTGCACCCCAGTAACGTTGACGACTAATCAGCCAGTCACGCATCTTGTACGATGTCTTCGCACGGCCAAGTTTTTGCTCTTCCAGCCAAGCAACGATCTGCTCACGCGCTTCGCTCGACGCCATGCCATCAAACTCACCACTATTTACCATGATGCCTTCGCCGTGGTAGTTCTTGCCGCCGACAAGCAGCGAGAAGCTGGTTGCGTGCAGTTCATCAGTGACCTTCGCAAGCGCTTCGGCTTCACTGATCCATTCAACCGTAAACTTGCCCTTTTCGTCTGCTTCTAATTCGGTCTCGACGCGCGTTTCGTCAATCAGGTCAAACAGTAACGCATTCGCTTCAATGCGACGAGCGACATTTTTGCTGTGAGCAAAATAATTATGGTGCATCTTACCGGTTTGTGACACGAGCTGTACATTCGTATAGCCGGTTTCTTCGGCAATTTCTCGCAGTGCTGTCGCAACAACATCTTCCTCGTCTTCCCGGCCACCACCAACGAACAGATTACCACCGTTTTTTGCGCCCCAGTTGATAGACAAGAACTTGTTTGTCGCAGGATTTCGAACAATTGCAACGATACTCTTGCGAGCTTCTGGGTTTTCCTGGGGTGTCCCGGTTTCAGGTTCAACAACTGCGATGACAGGAAGGTGGTATTTCTCCGCAAACGCATAATCACGCTCATCGTGTGCCGGCACAGCCATAATCGCACCGGTACCATAGCCACCCAGGACATAGTCAGCTACCCAAATAGGAACTTTTTGTCCGTCGGCTGGGTTAATTGCATATGAACCAGTAAAGACACCTGTTTTCTCTTTTGTGTCATTTGTGCGTTCGATTTCGGACTTTTTAACCGCTGTCGCAATATAGTTTTCAAGTGACTCTTTAAAATCACCAATACCAAGTTGCTTTGCTAACGAATGCTCGGGCGCAAGGACGAGGAATGTCGCACCAAAAAGCGTGTCAGGACGCGTCGAGAACACGGTAATACTATCATCACGACCATCAATAGAGAATTCGATCTCTGCACCGACGGACTTTCCGATCCAATTTGTTTGCGCTGTCTTAATTTTTTGAGGCCAATCAAGATCTTCGATTTCACCTAGTAATGAATCTGCGTATTCAGTAATTTTGAAGAACCATTGCTTCATCGACTTCTTTTCGACGAGGCTGCCACAGCGCCAACAGTGACCACCTTCTACCTGTTCATTCGCAAGCACAGTCTTGTCGACAGGACACCACCACTGCAGGCTCTCTTTTTGATACGCGAGGCCGCGTTCAAATAATTTCGTAAACACCCACTGTGTCCAACGGTAGTATTCAGGATCACTGGTGTTAATTTCGCGCGACCAGTCGATGCTGACGCCCATGCGCTTGAACTGGTTTTTGAAATTTGCAATGTTCGTCGCTGTAGCAACTTTCGGTGAAGTACCTGTTTTAATCGCGTAGTTTTCTGCAGGTAATCCAAATGTATCCCATCCAATTGGGTTTAAGACGTTCTGGCCGTGTTGGCGGTGAAAACGTGCGATCGCATCGACAATCGCCCAGCTAAAAGCGTGCCCGGTGTGCATACCGGCACCAGAAGGGTACGGGAACATACCTGACACATACATCTTTTGCTTAGATGGGTCAGTTGTCACCTCGTTAGCTTTCTGATCCTCCCAGATCTGCTGCCATTTCGGTTCAATCTCGGATGGATTGTAGCGTTGCATATTGCATTTAGTATAGCAAACAGAGGCCGGCAAGAGAACAGACGCTTAGAATTTCGAGAAAAAGGCGTCTTTGGTCGCAAGCCACTCGGGTGACTGGCGAACTAATTTACTGGCATCGTCGGTAGAATGAAGGACAATCTTCACTGCTTCTTCTAGGAAGACGCCGCCCTGGGATCCTTTGAAAAGTAATGCCGCACCGGGTTCGAGTACCTTGTGCGCGTACGCTCCGGCCTCGATCGCCGTCTTGAAACTAACGACGTGACAGCCATTTGCGCGTGCTGCAGGTGCCAAATACTTTTCAGCTTCTTCACCAACCGTAATGACATGTGCCAATTCGTTTGGTGTGCATAACTTCCCGATCGCTTCATGCTCGGCAGCAGATGTATCGCCAAGTTCATTCATGCTCCCAAGGACCGCAATTCGTTGCGGAACAATAAAGCCGTAGAGTGCTTGCAGTGCCGCTGTGACCGCCAGCGGACTCGAGTTATAGGTGTCGTCGATGATAATCGTATTTTCAACACCTCGCAAGATATTCATACGTCCACCGACTGCGCGGATATTCGCCATACCTACACGAATTTCGTCCGCAGTCATGCCCAGACGAAGACCGACAGCGCCAGCTGCAACGGCTGCGCGAATACTATGCTCACCGACCAGCTGTAAATCAGTTTTGATTGCGACGCCAAATTCACCACTGGCTGTAAATAATCCCGAAAAGCCTTTTTCCAAGCTGAAGTCATCTTGTAAAAAGTGGAATTCGGCAGCTTCGGTCGTACCGTAGGTATTAATACGCGCATTAGTTAAATCAGCGGCATACTTTCCATCGATGTTATCGCGGTTGATCAGCGCATACTCGCTATAATTTGCGGCCGAAAGCTCTTCTGCTGCAACGGCATCGAGTGTCTTGAAGAACTCCATGTGCTCGGCAGACACCGCTGTGACAACTGCGATGTGCGGCTTAGCATACGTTCCAAAGTGTGGTACCTGGCCGATGCCGTCGCTTCCTACTTCTTGGACAATCACGTCAACGTCAGACGGATCATGAATGCGTTTTCGTGCGGCATTAAAAACTGACAGCCACTGTGGGATACTTTTAAGATTTGTTGGGTGCTCGATCCCAAGGATGGCCAGTGGTGCGCTGAGTTCCGCGTTATGGTTTCCTTCGTGCAGACGGACACGAAAACGCTGTGCAAGAACCGTACCAATCGCTACTTTAGTGCTGGTTTTACCCACGGACCCTACGACGATAACGAGTTTAATATCAGGGTGACGCAGCAGATACTTCCGTACGTAGCCCTCAAGTGTATTCTGGATGAATGTTTTGAACATGAGCTTATTATCGCATAGAAATAAGCACCGAACGAAAATATACCCTCACGATGGAAGGTATACTTTCGGCTGCTGCGCGCCCACCCGGGACGCTGTTTTGTTTTGACGTTGTTTGTTTTGCCGCGACGAGGACAGAGTCCCAATTGCGCATCAGCATATTCACATTATGCCCCGCTTTAACCATAAGCGCAAGCCCTTATCAATTCTTAACTTTCCAGAGGTCGCACTATCTTTTTATTTGAGAATATGCTTAACTAAGAAGCGTTCAGAAGCACAACGCGTACCAAAGTGGACGGCGAGCGCTTATTCTTTACAGGATAAACCCTCTTCTTCACTCGAAATACTGTCGTCATGGTCGATCTGACAACAAGTAATTAGAAGAAGAAAAGAAGTAGATATCCAATATGGCATCACAAAATCTTTTCATCGGTAGCCTTGCTTACGCAACTACTGATGACACTATGAAGGCTTTCTTTGAAACTATCGGCGAAGTGACTAGTGCACGTGTCGTTATGGACCGCGAAAGTGGTCGTTCAAAGGGATTCGGCTTTGTTGAGTTCGCTGATGAAGCAAACAACCAAAAAGCTGTTGATCAACTTAACGGAAAGGAACTAGACGGACGTCCAATTAACGTTAGCCTAGCCCGACCTAAAGAAGATCGCCCACGCACAAACGATGGTGGATCATTCCGCCAACGTAGCTGGTAATTTTTACCAACTAAAGATAGCCCCTCGAAAGAGGGGTTATTTTTTTGTCTTCACATTGCTACGAAATTAGGCTAAAGATTCGGGGACTCACGAGCTGGCTGACGTCATCACCAGCAGCAAGTCCATTACGCACATCTGTGGAACTAATCGTCATTCGTGGAATCGTCAGCAGCACTGCTCGCTTCGCAATTGGGTTAATCCGATAGCCTTCGCGCTTTAGCACCAACATTGATAAGTTCTCGAGCAGCCACTCACCCTCGTGCCAGTCACCCATCGTTTCGGTAGAGTCGGCACCAAATACCCAGGTGAACTCGCGATCCGGGAAGTCATCGTTTAGCTCTAGTACCGTATCGAAGGTCTCAACAGGGACAGTGCGGTACATTTCTTTCGAATAGATGGCTGTGTTTACTCCGCGTGCGTCAACATCCTCGACCATTGCCTCTACGAAAGACAAGCGGCTCTGCAGGTCTATCGCATCGGGCTTATCGGTGCGTACACCGCTTGGCATCACCCACACTTCGGCACTCCGTGGACGCGCATAATCGACACAGGCCTGTAAAATCGCAAGATGGGCGAGTGTTGGCGGGTTAAATGCGCCGCCATAGATGATTGTTTCGATTTTTTTAGGCTGTTCCACGGTGGTATCCTTTGTTATTGTTGACATTACACTAACTATGATCTAAGCTTAGTATATACCAAGTTAGTGTAAAAAGGAAGATAACTATGAAACTCACCAATACCGACGTAACTTACCAGCCTTCTACCGACTTTCTTAGGGTTGCTACCGCCACGCCAGTCGTTGCTATTGGTGATGTCGCCACTAACCTCTCTCGTATTAAAGAACTGTATACTAATGCCATTCAAGCCGACGTGAGCCTTGTAGTCTTTCCCGAATTATCACTCACCGGCTACAGCATTCAAGACCTGGTGCGTCAGCCAAAACTCCTCACCCAAGCTCGGGCTGCCCTCACCGAACTCACGCAATTTTCGAAAGGAAAAAATACCGCTCTCATCGTCGGACTGCCACTTGCTGTCGGCAACGCGCTCTATAATACTGCGGCCTTTATTTCGGAAGGTGTCGTGAACGGAATCGTTCCGAAGCAGCACTTGCCTACCTATAACGAATTCTACGAAAAGCGCTGGTACCAGACCTGGAATGATCAGCCGAACCAACCCGTGACAATCAACGGTGCATCGATTCCATTCGGCCGAGAGCAACTCTTTGCTATCGGCGACCAGCTGGTTGGTATCGAAATATGCGAAGACCTGTGGGTTCCCGAGCAACCAAGTATCCATCTCGTTGCAAATGGCGCGACTATCATCGCAAACCCATCGGCATCACCGGAAGCAGTCGCAAAAGCACAATATCGACGCAGTTTGGTTGCAAATACAGCGGCGCGAAACGTCTGTGGATACATATATGTCAGCGCCGATCAGTCAGAATCAACTGCCGAGATCGTCATGAGTGGCCACGCAATTATCAGCGAACTCGGCTCAACCCTCGCCGAGCGACTCCCGTTCACCACACCACAACCCGTCCTGGTCGCCGACATCGATACCGCGCACATTGCAGCAGATCGACTGAAAACAACCAATTTTCCTAACCGACATGATATCGCCCCTACGCAAACAGGTGTCACACCTCGTCAACTCACACTTGAACGTTTCGTCGACTCCGATCCTTTCATTCCAAAGGGCACGGCTGACGAAATCACCGAACGCCTCGATACTATCCTGAACATTCAAGCCACGGGACTCGCAATGCGGTTAAAAAGTGCCCACATTCAAAAAGTCATTCTAGGATTGTCCGGTGGACTCGATTCAACACTGGCGCTATTAGTAGCAATCCGCGCGGCATCGATCCTTAACGTGACACCCAGTGAGCTGGTTCATACACTGACTATGCCAGGAGTTGCCAGCACTGATCGTACACAAAATAACGCGATGCAGCTGGCGGCTCGCCTAAATATAACTAACGATGAGATTCCTATCGACGAGCTGGCGGCTGCCCAATTAAAAGCAATCGATCATCAAGGCGATGAGGATACAACGTACGAAAACACCCAAGCTCGTATACGCCAAGCCTTGGTATTCAATAAGGCTAATCAGCTTAATGGCCTTGCATTAGGTACCGGAGACTTGAGTGAAATCGCGCTGGGCTGGTGCACCTACAATGGTGACCATATGTCACACTACAACGTCAACGCGTCGATCCCAAAGACGCTGGTTCGAAGTCTGGTTCGTCACGCCAGCTTAAGCCTACCGGAAGACGCAGCTGCATTAATAGAGGACATTCTCAATACTCCTGTGTCACCCGAACTGACAGGTAATGGCACGGATATCACGCAGGCAACCGAAGACCTCGTCGGGCCTTACGAGCTGCACGACTTTTTCCTCTACCACTTTTTGCGCTGGATGGAACCAAAAGAAAAGATCAGCCTACTGGCGGTTAAAGCTTTTGAAGGTCGCCGTAGTGAAGATGAAATTAACAAGTGGTTGACCATCTTTATGGATCGCTTTTACAAGAATCAGTGGAAGCGCCAGGCAATGCCAGACGGCGCCAAAGTAGGTCTGAGCTTGAGCCCCAAGGGTGACTGGCGCATGCCCGCTGAAGCGATTCAGGCATAACCGGAAGATGGTATACTAATTGTATGAAATACACGACTCCGTACGTCCCTCCAACATTGACCGTTGATGCGGTTGTCTTCCAGCTGATTGACGGGCAACTTAACGTCATGTTATTGCAGCGTGCGAATGATCCGTTCAAGGGCGACTGGGCGTTACCTGGTGGCTATAGCCCGCAAGGTGAAACGACAATCGAAGCGCTTGAGCGCATCGTAGCATACAAAGCTGGCATCAACATCCAAAATGATTTGAGTTACATCGAACAGTTATATACATTCGATACCGTCGCACGTGATCCTCGTGGCCACGCTGTTTCCATCACCTACATGGGGTGCGGGCGCGAACTTTTCCCGACCGATGCTGATAGTGTCGTGTCATTCTTTCCGGTAAATAATTTACCACCCCTCGCCTACGATCACGGCGATATTATCAAATACGCGCATGAACGCCTGATCGCGAAGCTTACGTACACGAATGCAGTGTACGCATTCTTGCCACAATATTTCACGCTAGCAGAACTACAATCCGCCTACGAAGCGATCTTTGGTTACGAACTAGATAAGCGCAACTTCCGCAAGAAGTTCCTAGGCCTTAAATTAACGACCGAAACCGATCAGATGCGTCGTGATGGTGCCCACCGCCCAGCGCACCTGCACCAATTCAACTCGAATAAACTCGAAGTTCTATCGCGCAGTTTCGACTGATAAAAAATTAAAAATCGCCCGAAGGCGATTAACGTAACGCGACTGCGGCCAGCTGGCGCGACACCGATTTCAACTCTGGTAATGACTCAAGGTTTTGGTGATCAATCGGCATACGAAGTACGTCCTTTGTATTAAATACGCTCATAGAAGCAACGATTGATGCCAAGCTATCGGTATCGCCACCCAGGTTCACTGCTTCATATACAGATGAGGTGAATTCACCATCATGTGCGATAAATGCGCCATATGCCATCGCCAGTGTTTGTGGTGCATAAAAGCCTTTTTTATCCGTCGAAGCCAGGATCGTGTCTTTGTTCACTTCGCCATATAAATACTTGAATTGATCGCGCATATAGCCGAGTTCTATGTCGGCGGTTTGCTGGGCATCGAATTCGTGCATCGCAAGTGATCCTTCCAGCACGTTCATAAAAGTGCTTTTATGAAACTCTTCGCGCAATAAATACGCCAAGATGTCGCCGTGGACACGCGTCGTCAGTCGAGCAATCGCACCGTTATGTGTCATGTTCGTAAGTTGATCAAACTGCGTATGCCGCTGCGCGGTAGGTGTTTGACGAACCGCTTGCCAGTACGCCAGTGGTGCCATCTTCATTAGCACGCCATTCCCGGTTCCATTCACATAGCCGGACTCGAGCGGGCTGATTCCACTGCGTAGGTTTTCCATCGCGGCAACCGTCGAACCACCCCAGCCTCGCTTTACCATGACAGTCTGACCATCGCGTTCACGTTCAATCAGTTCGGTCGCATCGTATGCCTCGAGATGCGTTTTGGCTAATACAGTAATATCAAAAGTCCCTGCCTCGATGAGCCCCTTGGCGACCGCTAGACTCAACTGCGTATCATCGCTCCAGGTGCCGGGGTATTCGGCTGAACCAAAGAAAGGATTCTCTTTGGTTGGCAGTAGTTCGGTAATCCTTCCATGACGCTCGGCAATATATTCAGCAGTGCGCGTTTCTACAGGCAAGCCGGCGGCATCACCATACGCAATTGCGGGTAATAATACTTCGCCCTGCTTGGCCCACACTTCGCGGTTATGTTTATTTGTGTCATCCATACACTAATTATACCTTCTCAACTATTTTTAAGTACGACTTTCGTCCTTGGTTTACACCTGGACTCGTCAGCATGTGTCTACACATGGAGTCGTGCGATCTACGAGGAAGCATTGGTATGCCTCACTCGTAGATCTTGTGCGTGAGCGTTGCGGGGCTCGACGCGACTGAAATAACACAACTCTTTGGTGACGATTAGGCGCCGAAGCCCCCGATCGCCGTCTGGCTGAACGAACCGGCCGTCTGACTGGCGCGCACTGCCGACTGGCTGACGACCTGGAAGGTGCGCCGAATTTCCGTTTCGGTATTACCCGGCGTCAGGATCCACTCGTCGCGGATACCCATGTCACCGAACACCTGACGGAAATCGGTGTAGCCACCGTCATCGAAGCCGATCGCGGCGATGATGTGCTGTTCGGTAGCCAGCATGCCGCTGACCATTCGACGTACATCGCCAGCCGTGTGACGCGAGCCGGTGTCTCCACCATCCGTGAGGGCGACCGTCACAGCGCGAGCTGCGATGCCGCCCTGTTCGAACTCTGACATCTTGACCGATGTAGTCGTCAACGTGACGGCTACCTGGTCGAAGAGCGGTGTTCCGCCGGACGGGTTGTAGTTCGATGCGTCCAGCTGGGGTGCGTTCTCCAGCAGTACGTAGGGATACAAGACCCCTCCGTTCAGTGTTGAACAGCTCACCAGCACGGCCGCCGACTGCTTCGATGCCCGCAGTGATTCCAGGACCAGGTTGTGCCCGTCCCGAACCAGCTGTGTGTTGCCGCCGAAGCGAATCGATGAACTGTCGTCGATGACGAAGGTGATCAAGATCACCTCTGACGTCGCGATGTCATCCAGCGCGACGGTTCCCAGACCTGCCTGAATGTCAGGTCCGAGTGTGTCGATCGTTAGCTGCATTGCTGCAGCTGCCGAAGCATCCACACCCGAATCCGCAATCAGGTCAGAGAGCGTTGTTGCACTCATGTTCGTATTCCGTTTCTACTAGTCGAGTTCGATGCCAGGCCAGGTATCGATGGGGTCGGTCGAGTTGACCACGTGCATGCCGGCCGCACGGAACTTGTCGAATGCTGCATCAGCATCCGGTCCGTAGTCGAACAGCACGTTGCCGGCCGAATCCTTGGCGACGATAGGCGTGGTGCAGTCCTCCAGGAGGTACACCTTGCTTGCCAGCGCCGGATCCTTGGCCAGGATGTCGTTCAGCAGATCTTCGATCGTCCACGCGACGCAGTGGCTCTTGGCCTGTCCTGTGATCACGAGGTAGTCGTACTCGAGGAGCTTGTTGATGAAGCTGGTGTTGCGCGGAACGGTCGTTCCGTTGAACAGCGTCTTCACCTCGGGCCCCAGGACCGAGTAGTTCTCGACCAGCGGGTTTGTACCCTTGACCTCGTAGCCAGGCTGCGCACCGCGCGTCAGTCCGTGGAAGTTTACTGCCTCCACCAGACCGCTGACGAGTGCGTGTCCCTTGTCACCCAGCACGCCGTGGTACGGCCAGATCGTCAGAGCGTATCGCCCTGCATTTTCCAGCTGCTGTGTGTAGTCCAGCAGGTGACGTTGTGCCGCCATCAGTGTAATGCCTAGCGCCGACACCATGTAGGGGTCGGGCGTCCAGACACCGCTGACGACATCGGCGTGCGTGACCTGCGTGAACGGAGTTGGGTGTTCCCCCTGCGCGTTCACGAGGAACGACGGGTGAAACACGGCGAACATCCGGTGCGTGTCCAGCGTGCAATCGATTCCCGAAAGCACACCGAGGTTGCGGTAGATGAACTCGACGGTGCGGATGCTGTCTTCGACAGCGCCCGTTCCCGATGCCCCTCCGACGAACAACTCACCCTTGGGGTGGCAGAACGTGTTCTGGGCGTCGATGACGAGCAGGCCGACCTTCTTCTTGTCCGTACTGACCGGCCGCAGTCCGAACTTGGCGCGGTGGTCGATGGCGGCCGCCTGGAGGGCAGCGTAATCGATCCAACGCTCGTCGTTCACGACGTTGTCCGGCTGGTAAAAGTCCGGCAGTGGAAGTTGTGTAACAGTACTCATGTTCTTTTTTCCGTTTCTACTTGATTTTCAGAAGTGTGATCGACTGGTTGTCAGTGATCGCGTAAATCCCTTCTCGCCCCATGGCGAGTTGGGTGTGTGAATCGACAAACGGTTCAGTATCGGGGAATGCTTTCTCCGTGAACAGCTGTCCCGCATCAATGCCGATTCGTACGATACCGTCGTCGGTTGCAGCATACAGTGATGCAGCGACCGCAAGGTTTCCTCGAATGCCACTCCCCAACCACGAATCTTCTCCGTTGGCTGCAGTTGCTTCTGCGACGAGTTTTCCTTGCCGATCGACGACAAAGCACTTGTGTAGTACGACGCCTTGATCTTGCATGGTCACAAACGCCCAGGTGTTGTCCTTGCCAAATACACAGGTTGCATCAATCAACTGACCAGGCAAAGATGGAATCTCTACTTGGTCATTAAAGCTGTTCCCCTGCGTATCGAACAAGAATGCCCGAACGAGTTTACCTGCCTGGAAAAAGCCATAGCCGCGGTCTTCCCCTGCCCACACCAATGTCTGGTGCGGCAGGATATCTCCAACGAAGTCCTGGCCATACCGCCCGTCTCGCACCAGCTGGTTACCGTTCACCCAAAAGGTGTGGTTTCCGTTGGCGTCAAAAACGGGCAATGTCTGACGATACAAATCGGTCAGCAGCCGAGGTTCTTGCGAACCCTGGCGGTCCAACACGAATAGTGTCTCACCTTTTCCGATCAGTGTTTTTGAGCCCTGGATCCGATACCGAAGTTTCGAATCCAGTGCACCGCGTAATACTTCACGACCGTTTTCGCGATAGAAACCGCCGTTTTCGTGGTACAGATAGCGCAACGTTCCGCCTTGATTGGTAACGTGCAGTAGCCGTCCAGTCGTCTGGAAAAGCCGTTCTGCAGTTACTGTTCCGCGAACCGTCACTACCGTCTTTACGTACCCAGTCCCGGTTGCACACGTCGGACAGATAGCTCGTGCATGGGTCACCCCACACTGCGAACACACCGTCCAACGAAGATTCTCTAGGTACTGTAGTGGAAAAACACCGCGCTGGTCTTTTTCATAGACCTTTTCTATGTAGCCGAGCAGTTCGTCCGGCAAGGCGCTCAGTGGCAACGCAGGCTTCGGATACAGGACATCGCTGCCCAGTACCGTCAGTCGCGCCAACACCCGGGCGTCATGCTGTAGGCGTTTGCCGGTTTTAGGCCGGTGGACGCCTCCGTATGGGCCAACGAACAACAGCGACTGCAGCAGCATCGTGAAATACGCATACCAGTCAGAGTTCTCGTTGTGTGGCTTTTCCAGCACCAGCCGATTAGGCGCACAGAGCAGCGGATCGACGAATCGATTCGTAAACGTGTGACAGAAAAATCCGCCAAACTGCATACTATCAGCGTCAACGATTTTCAGCCCCGAGGTATTCACCAGGACGTTCAAATCGTTTACATCGCCGATAACCGCAGCTCGGTGGGTCTCACTGAATACCCTGTGCAGCTCCTTGAATGTATCGACAACCTGATTGCCATCAATCCCGCTTGTTTCACGGTACTGACGATCGCTCAGGCGCATCAACACCTCCATATCACTGACGAAGGGCATCGCGTAGCCGACTACCTCCGTGCCCGCTTTGTTATAGGCAAGTGCAAGTGGTGCGACGACTTCAACCGGCAGGTGCTTTGGGAATGCAGGCAGCTTTAGCTGTTGCTCCTTGATCCGCAGCACGGCACCCTGCTGCGCGCCAACGTCCCCGATGTAATCAGGGTCGTCCGTACGCTTAAACAGCTTTAGCACCGTATTGGCATCGAGCTTGTAGATATCAGCTTCACCACCCTTCCCGATCAGATCACCCGCTTGCAAGCGGACCGTCCGACCATTCAGTACAACTGATGACATGTCGTTGTGTCCTAACTTATTTGGATGCGTCTGCCAACGATGAGTGTTGTATCATCGGACAGCAAACCTGGCTGCGGCATTTTCTCGGGCCAGTCACGGCTCGCGAGCTTTAGGTGCCGGGATATTAGTTCGGGGTTAGCGAAATAACGATCCTGGCGATAGAACTGTCGAAGTGGTCCCACGAGTACGTTCATCCCCGGGAGTAACGCCTCTTCACGCGCAATGAAGTCATCGACTCCATCGGTTGCGAGCAGGAAAGACTCCAGTGATTCAATACCCATGTCATACAGGATTCGTATGTCAAGATCGGCGGGATCAACGTCAACAGAATTCTGGATCAAGCGATACCCTAAATAGGGTGGCGCATCTCCAGGATACTTGCCTCCATCGATCCGTTCGTCGTTTACAATAACTACACCATCGCCGAATGCAAAAATTTGCACCCTATCCTGGTCGATTACGAACCCCAGTATAGTGAAGAGGAAATACTCCTTAACCACTTCGCGGTAGGAATTCCCCATTGCCTGCGCAAGGATATCCATCCGCGACAGCGCGTACTGTTGCACATGCTGCCAGTCGACCGTTCGCTGCGAGCCTGCGAAGTATGACGCGCGAATACCTTCAGCGATAAGTTGAACCCCGATTTGGGATCCCACCTCACTATGTACACCGCTTCCACACCCATCCGCAACCACACCGATTACGAGTTCACCGTCGTATGTGATCGACCAAGCATCTTGACTGTTTCGACCCACTCTCCGATGATCTCGGCCTATCCAACTGCCTCCAGCGAACTGATGTTCACCTGACATGTTTCTCACCTTCTTCAAATTGTTGTGTTATTTCTAGTTGTTAAGTTTCGAGCAGAAATTTCAATTTCCGCCATGAAGCTTTGCCTCATTTCCCTGCACAGCTAAGCGTTGGGAAGCTCAGTGATCTCCAATCATTCGTAGGATTTCTCAATGACAACTCACTGATAGTGTTATATTAACACTAAGTTACTTACGAAATCTATAGTTAGTGTAAAAACTACAATAATATGTCTATTTCTATAGGGGTTTACGTGCAACGAGCAATACGTTTGTCACTGGCTGTGGCATCGCCACTAGTGTGTCGCCTACTTTTTTAAACACGTTGGCAGCAGGTGCAAAGCGATTCTGTATCAGCCATGGGTTCTGTTTTGCCTCTGACCCATCAGCAATCTCAAAGCCGACTTCTATTAGCGCGGCTTGCCAATCACTGTATTCCCAAAAACAAAATCGTTCATGCATTTCACTTAACCAGCTGTTAGCGTAATCTTTCTTGGCAAGGAAGTCACAGAAATCCGCGTAACGAAGCACGGCGTATTCTTGCCCCTCAATAATCTCTGTTGTGGCGACAATCTGATCACCTTCTTTCGCGCGGAAATCTTTTTTGAACCGTTCGAACCGAGCTTTGGTTGATAAGCTCCGCAAGAAATCAGGCAGTTGGTTATCTGAAATCGCAGGATATACATCGTCCGGCGTTTCACCATCTGCGGTATTCAATTGTGCGTACACAATCGTGTCTTTTTCGTGCGGGCCCAATACGTCGTAATTAATATAGACACCACCCGGTGCCAGGATGTCGTACATGCGCTTAATAAATGCTTTCAATTCAGCACGTCCTAGGTAGGATTCGATTTCGTGCGTCAGCGCCATCGTGATGATTGTGTTCAGTGAGTTATGCGGGAACAATGAACTGCGCATAATGTTGCGCTGGTAGAAGTACACGTTCGCATTGCCGAACTCATTATTGTCTTTGCGCTGTTGGCATATTTGATACAACGGACGCGCCGCTTCAACGCCATAAAAGTCAGATTCAAATAACTCGGGTTTGTTCGCGAGAATCTTCAGCGTCTCACCCGTCGCCGAACCAACATCCAAAATTCGCCCCGGTTGGACGTACTGCTCGAAGTCAGCGACTTTGCGAATCGCACCATCCTCGAATGCTTGACGATAGCTGTTGTAGTCGCGTGTCGTTGTGATATCGCCGTCATCACTATCGATTAACGGGTCCTGGAATACTTCCACGATATCGTCACCTAATCCATAGCGCTCAAATTGTTCCAGACAAATCGGGTGCAGTTCATCTTGTACAATCGCGCTCGTTCGCCACTGTGCGCCACTTTTAATCACTTCTTCAATGACGTCCCATGGGCGTGGACCGCGTTCGATCGTGAAGGTTTCATCAAGCTCGGCCGTATTCACCGCATACCCAAGTTGTTGATATTGTTCGGCGACTGGTTGCGTCGAGGTTATCACCAACGTGTTTTCGGGTGTCATCGAAACACGTCCCTTACTTTCCAGCCGAACCCCTTCGATCAAGTAGTGTGCAAAGTTAGGCTTCTGGGTCATATTCGTAATACGAAATACCTGTGACGGAAGCTGCTCGGCGACAGAAATTGCCTCAATCATACCCAGACGCCTACTGCCCGAGATCGGGTTGCGCTGCGTACCTGCGTGGTTCGCACTGGTGACTGCCCAGATAATCTCGGCGTTACGTGCGACCGTTTCGTCGTTCAACAATTCCTTTAAGTGCGCAATTTGAAAACGCGTAATAGCTTGATGCCTGCCAGGTATCAGTAGGTAGCGGTAGCTCATTCGCCGTCTTTCAGGATGATAGGTGCAATGGTTGCTTGTTGACGCAATTCAGTACCTGTAAAGCGCTGACGTATTGGCAGTTCGATCCATTCACCGTTATCTGGTGATTCGGCTGGAGCGTCCGGGTACACGATCCGGCGCCAATGGAGTTTTTCACGAACGTCGCCGGCATCTGCAGGGTTCACGCGGCTGTAATGCACGATCGTGCAGTTGCGCAAGGTATATTCATCACCCTTATCCATGTCTTCCCATTGTTCTGGTAGCATGCGTTCGATGTTATAGCGCGCAACGTTGATGAAGTCACCGTGGGATACGACGAGGACTTTCTTTTCAGAAAATTCGCGGTGCAGGGTGCCCTGGAAATCGCGGAAGCGCCCACTGACGTCCGGCATGTTCTCGCCGCCATCAAAACGCGTAAACCAAGAGGTTGCGTTCTGCATCTTAACGGTGTGTGGGAACTGCGTGCCACGCTCGGCGACAGGCGTTGCACCGAAACTCCCCCAGCTGCGCTCGATCAGACGGTCATCAATTGTCCAAAGTGCATCGCTTTCACCTGCAATATACGAGGCTGTTTCGCGTGTACGAAGAAAGGACGAAACGTACAACGCATCGAAAGATCTGACGCCATCCATATTTTGCAATATCCAGTCATGGGCTAAAGTCGCCTGTTGGATACCTTTTGGTGACAACCGCTGACGCCAATCTGGTCGATCATTAATTTCCGGCTCCATCGGATGTGATTCGCCAACTTTACCGGCTTTTTGGATAATATTCGCTTCAGATTGTCCATGTCGTACGAAGACGAGGTCGTTGGGCATTGCCATATAGTAGTACCTTTCTGTATTTTCTCCAGTATACCGTTAATAGCTGTTTTTTGCAATTAGTGTTGACATTACACTAAGTAGGGAATACACTGTTAATAGATAGTGTATAAGGTACACTTAATAAGTAAAGGAGCCTCGATGTCAGAACGCCTCGAAAACCAAAGCCAGCAACCCGAACGAACGACAGCCCACGAACGATTCCTCACAGACGGACTCGACTTCTATAAACTCACTATGGGTCAAATTGCGCTTGAGCGCTTCCCTCGCGACGAAGTCACCTTTACGCTTAAAAACCGCGCAACCGAATTCCCTCTTTCACAGTACGTTGATATTGATGAACTCCGCGCTCGCCTTGATGCTATACGCACAAAAGGCTTTACACCCCAAGAAGTTGCCTACCTCGCCGGCTTGAAAGCACAGAATGGCGAAGCTCGATTCGATGAGGCATACCTCAACTTCTTAGCGGACGTCGAACTCGTCGAAGTAAACATCGCATTAGACGAGCAGACAAATGACCTTGCAATTTCAGCCACTGGACCATGGGCAAACGTCAGCCTCTGGGAAACGATCGTCATGAGTGAAGTGAACGAGCAGTATTACCGCAACATGATCAAAGCCGAAAACTTGAACCTCGAAGACATTTGGGCTGAAGGTGATCGTCGCCTGGATGAAAAGATCGCAATCCTCAAGAACCGACCTGACATCAAGTTCTCAGACTTCGGAACCCGCCGCCGCCAAAGCGCCGAATGGCACGAACATGTCATCGGGCGCCTTGCGACTGAGCTTCCTGACAACTTCATCGGAACCAGCAACCCCTACTTCGCCTACAAATATGGCCTGAAGCCAATCGGCACTTACGCACACGAAATGCCAATGGTGTACGCAGCCCGCGCAGATCAAGAAGGCCGCAACCCGCTTGATGGACACAATGAAATGTTGCAGGACTGGGAAGCGCGTTACAACGGCGAACTTTCAATCGCCCTGACGGACACATTCACGAGTGACTTCTTCTTTGCAGACTTTACTAAAGAGCAAGCCGAAAAATGGGACGGCCTCCGTCACGACTCGGGTGACCCAATTGAATTTGGTGAACGTGCAATCGCTTTTTACGAAAACTACGGTATCGATCCTACAACAAAAACACTCGTCTTTAGTGACGGCCTAGACATCGAATCAATAGTCGCACTGGCTGATCACTTCGCGGGTCGTATCACTCTGCTGTTCGGCTGGGGCACAGACCTCATGAATGACCTTGGGCTTCGCAAGAACAACAACGTCATGAAAGCAACGAAAGCAAATGACATTGATACTGTAAAATTAAGTGATAACGTCGGCAAACACACAGGACCTGAGGCTCAAGTGAACCGCTACATCGAAGAAGCTGAGCGAATTGTCCGCGAGGCATACGACAAGGAAGTGATACACGCATAATGAACGAACGACTGTATAGTGAGATCAAAAAGACGATCGAGACAAGCGAGCCCTACCCCGGCTATCCTTCGACGCGCTTCACGATTGATCCTATCGAAGCCCTTACGGCTCAGACCATCGACATCCCCGAAGGTCCATGGGACATGAATAACACCAATCTTCCTACCGCACAGGACGCCGAGAAATTTACACGGGCTGGCTATAAAGTTGATCAACAAGGCCGCCCTCTCCACCCGCATTTTCTGGAAATGGCGACTGATCCATCTGTCGGTGTCATTGCGGGTCGTGGTCGTTACTATAATTGGGGACCTAACTATACCGCCGACCCTATTGTTATGACAAAGACCGCCCAACCACGCGTTTTACTGATCAAACGTGGTGATACCGGCGCCTGGGCGTTGCCTGGTGGCTTCGTTGATCCCACCGATGCCGATGTTGCAACGGCTGCTCGACGCGAGCTTGCAGAAGAAGCCGGCCTCCTACTGGAAAGCGATGCTATCGAGGTATATACAGGTGTTGTTGGCGATCGACGCACTACTGCACACGCCTGGGCAGAGACCGGTGCATACCTATTACAGCTTGATCGCCAAGTTCCGGTTGCGGGAATGGATGATGCGACCGATGCAAAGTGGGTGCGCCTCGATCAATTAAAGGGCAACTTATTTGGCTCACATAATTTCCTTATCGAAGAAGCGCTCAACGTCGCGATATTTGAGCGCAAGAAATCAATTACAGACATCCTTTCCGCACCTCGCGACACACTCGATATCGAAATTGTCGACGCAGGACACATGGCGTATGATCACTCAAAAGTACACGACGGCGATAGCTACCTATTCATTAAAGAGCACGTCGCCGAACGCTTCACGGATTCATTCCGCGAAAAACACTCACGCACGTATCTAGGGAAAGAGTTTGCTGCGTACGAACACGTTGCCGAGCGCGGGTATAGCTACATCCCTGATCGCGTGGAACTGGTTGGCGACACGCTGCTTGCGATGGACGCACTCCGTGAAGAAGACGGCTGGATCTGGGACGCACCGGAAGTTGAAAACAGTGACTACGATCGCTACGTCGCTCATGTTGTTAGCGCGCTTGATCAATTACAGCTGGTCCCTATTCCCGAAAACCCAAGCTATCATAGCGATATCAACCCCACCTATGAAACATTTTGGAGAGAAGGCTGGGATGATCTGACTGCAGATAAAACGACGGCGTTACTTGCAAAGATTCGCGCACTTTCCGCTGACTGGACCGACGCGCAAAAGGACCTGACTGAAGCACTCATCACAGACTACCCTCGACTACAGGCGTACGCTGCGACAATCGAGCGTGACGTAGAATTTTTCATGGCACACAACGACGCGCGACAATCGAACATTGCCGAGCACCCCGACCTAGGTGCTGCGTTGGTTGACTGGAGCTGGGCTGACCCTGCACCAAAGAATGCCGACACCACCATGTTCCTAGTTGATCTCGTCAAGTCTGGCCATACCGTCACGCCGTATCTCGAATATGTGAATAGGGATCAACTTATCGTTTTAATCGGATTTTGGCTGGCACATAGCTTATGGAACACGCGCGATGGCAGCTCGACCGTCCGCGAACATCAAGTTGCGTCTGCGACTGCAGCGTATCGATTACTCGCACAACTCGATGCTAGCGAAAAAATGGTGAAATAAGCCACGACTGATCAAGGTGCAAAATACGATTCAACACGCCAAACGTATTGAGAAGATAGATGGTCATAAGGACGACAAGACACGTAAAAGCGATCGCTAATAATCGTATAATGAGTGGTTGATCGTGCAGCCATGCAACCCATTTGTTGTATCTGACACGCAGCCAGTGAAGTGACTTTCGTGCAAATGTAAATTCGGTTGCCAGAATTGCAAAGCCCGCAAAGACGATCAGCCAGCCCGGACCAGGATACGGAATTAAAACAATACCAATCAATACGATCAGTCCACCTAAAACTGCCGTGCCCGCTTTTTTACCCTGCCTCAGTACTTGATGCATAGATTAATTGTAACAACAAAACCTGAGAGTTCGCGGAGTACTGGATTGCTACTCGCTGATTTTTTCAAATCTTTTTAGCTTAGTGCCGTCAACCTCAACGTATCCTAGGAACATTTCGTATGAACGTACCCAGAATGGCACATTTGTTTCATATAATGGTACGTAGATCACGACCGGCTTGGTAGTTTCAGAGTCAAGACCGACGCCAACAACCTCGTATAATTTACCCTTATAGTGTTCGTACACGCCAGCTTCAATGAGTGGTATATCGATTGGTTTTTCATCAACTTGAATCTCTGGAAATATGTCGGGTGCAGCGCGATAGTAGTCTACCCATTCGTCATCATCACTCAGCTCAAGTGACACAACATATGTTCCGCCCGCGAAACCACCCTTTTTCGCAAACTTCTTTTTTTGCACTGTTTCAATATCTTCTGCGGTAATTGCGTGCAGCGTCATCAAATCATCTAGCGCCTGCTTTGCGTCTGCTAATTCCGCAGTGATAGCTGCTTTCGTACCATCGACAGGAATCTCTTTTACTTCTTCGATGATTTTGTTCACCAGCTCGATACTATGTTCGGATTTCGAAAGCGATTTAAGCGTCGCCTTTTGGTTCATCTTGACGTACTCGTCACGCAGTCTATCGCGCACTAGTTTATTGAAAATAAATGTTGGCATCTAGTTTTCCAATAAGCTTAGGAATGCTTGTTCGTTTAAAATCTTCGTGCCGTACGATTCGGCTTTTTTCAGCTTACTAGCACCGACCTTACCCCCCGTTACGAGGTAGGTTGTATCTTTTGCGACAGCAGACTGGAAGGTGCCCCCTAATGCGCGGACTTTTTCTGCGACTTCGTCGCGTGACAGCGATTCTAGTGTTCCTGTGACAACAAAGTTCTGTCCAACAAACTTACCAGTCTTTTTCTCGAAGACGGGTTTAACGCCAAGTTCGTCAAACTTCGCGAGGAGTGCTTCATTATCCGGATCCGCAAACCACGCGATGATACTTTCGGCGACAACTTCACCAACACCGCTGACGGATCGGAGCTGATCGATCGTCACCGCTTGTAGCGCCTCGATACTTCCGAAGCGATTTACGAGATCGATTGCTGTCTGAGTACCTACATGACGAATGCCGAGTCCGTATAAAAATCGCTCTAGTAGTGGAGTCTTCTTATTAGCAATCGCATCGATTAATTTGCCCGCAGAGATGTCAGCGAAACGATCAAGTTCAAGCAATTGTTTTTTCGTGACAGTGTAAATGTCAGCGAGGTCTTTCACTAGTCCCGATGATACGAGTGCGACGACGTTCTTCTCGCCCAGCGTATCGATATCGAGGGCACCTTTCGATGCGAAATGTTCAACTGCTTTTGTTAGCAGGAGCGCGCCGGTTGCGCCTTCAACGCGGTAGACCACTTCGCCTTCAGGACGTACAAATGAAAGTTCGGGGTACTGATGTTTGAGGGCAGCTTCAAAGTCGAACGGCTGGGAATCTTTTGGACGGAGTTCGGTGACGATACTCTCCAGTTTTGGAATAATGTCTCCAGCCTTAAAAATAATAGCCGTGTCGCCTATTCGAATATCGAGTCGTGTAATTTCATCTGCGTTATGCAGACTGGCGTGCTGAACAGTCGTGCCAGCCACAACGACTGGGTCAAAGACCGCCACAGGCGTTGCAGCGCCTGTTCGCCCAATACTAATCACAATGTCCTTCACGATTGTCGTTGCTTGCTCTGCGGCATATTTGTAGGCTACCGCGCCACGTGGTTGCTTGCCCACAATTCCCATCTCGGCAAATAGCGCACGGTCGTTGACTTTAATCACAAGTCCATCTGTATTAAACGGCAGATCCAGACGACGATCACTCCAGCTATCGACAAAGTTCATGACACCATCAAGGTTCGTAAATGTACTCGCTTCTTTGTTACGGCTGATGCCTAATGCAGAGAGTGTTTCGTAGGCATACATATTCGTTGGAATGTCCGTAGGATCATCACGTAAAATATCATACGAACGGAATGACAGTGGCCGCGCCGCAACAAGTTTCGGATCAAGTTGCCGAATTGTCCCCGCCGCAAGATTACGCGGGTTAGCAAACTCGGGCTCACCTGCCGCACGGCGCTTTTCGTTCAGCGCTGCAAAGTCTTTTTTTAGCATCACGATCTCGCCGCGAATTTCTGTGCGTCCCTGCAGGAACTTCTCGTAGCCATCAGCTTCACGTAATCGAAGGGGAACATTTTTAATTGTGCGCACATTTGCAGTCACATCTTCTCCAACAAAACTATCGCCACGCGTCACCGCTTGCGTCAACAGTCCATCTTGATAAATCAGCGCGCATGCCAGCCCGTCCATCTTGATGTCGGTAAAGAATTCGTGCTTTGTACTTGGCAACAGCTTATCCATGCGCACCACCCAGGCTTCAACTTCCGAGCGATCGAAGACATCGTTCAAACTCAACATGCGCGTACTGTGGGCTACTTTTTTAAACCCACCTAGCAGTTCATTGCCGACACGTTGCGTCGGGCTATCTGGTGTAATCAGTTCAGGGTGTTCGGCTTCAATTGTTTTCAATTCACCAAAGAGGCTGTCGTAGATTGCGTCGCTGACAGATGGCAGATCAAGTACGTGGTATTCGTAACTATATTTCGAGATAATGGCGCGGAGTTCTTGTGCGCGTGTTTCAGGCTGGGTTTGCATCGTCATCTACGACCTTTCTATATAACAAGTATACGTAACTTGCTGTCCAAATGAATGATACGACACCAAGTACCAACAGGACAATTGGGATGATCGGGAGACTTTCAAGGCCGGGCCACAAATTCTTGATCCCAGCGTCAAGGAGAATAAACGGTATTGTCACGATAATCCAAGCGACAACAATAACAAGCCCCATCCACAGAAGGCGCAGAAGGATGCGTAAACGGCGACCAACAACCATGTCACCTGCGGTCCGCAGCGCCTGTAGCGGATACATGCCAGGCAGCGTCACGATGATGAGCGCAAAGAATGTACTCGTTACCCAGTACAGCGACAGCACGCCTAGGAGTCCAGCAAAAATCCAGAACAAGAGCGCAGCGACACCACCATTTAACAATCCCGAGACGGTAGCTGCCGAATAGCCAATCGTCGCGAGCGCCAGCGGTATCAACTGGATGATAAACAACAAGCTGACGAGAAACGTCGCAACGATCGGTGACCCTGCACTATACAATCCATCACGCATGCGCACTTTATGATTCGCCAACAGATTTCGTAGCAGCCAAACGGTTGTAACCCAGATCAATAGCGCCAATAAGATCGTATATATTTGTTGGCTTTCAGTCGGCGTGCCCGAGAGGCCGCTACCGGCGATTGAAACAAACAATAATCCCGCTTTCCCTATTTCACCAACGTTGCCTTTGAAGATTTCGGAACCTGTTTCACTCAAGGTATCCGTCAGTGTTGAATACGTATCTTGCGAACCAATTCCAATCAACACACTACTGAGGAGTGCATAGACAACCGCAAGTGGAAGGAATATTTTCCTGTGTTTCCAGATTGTCTTGTTTACCGTCGCAGTAAATGCGAACAAGCCTGGAAGTTCCAGGGAACGTCGATACTCTCGGCGACGGGTCAAGCGAAAACTAGTGTGCGGACGACGGGCTTTAAAAGTCGCAACTGACGCACGGAGCGCACGGAACGGTCGCATCACTGTAGTTACAAGCTTTTGTTTTCGTGTCGGCTGTTTCCTTTGTGCCTTAGAATTTGTCGGCATTTGATTGCAACCTCTTAATGCGCTCTTCGAGTGGTGGGTGTGTACTAAATAACTTTGCGAAGAATCCCGGCTTTAGCGGGTTGTTCAAGAAAAGGTGGGCTGATGAGGTGTTTTGTTTTTGCATAGGACGCCCGTAGGTCTGTAGCTTTTGCAGGGCGTTAATCATTGATTGTGTGTGACGAGTCGTCATAACACTGCTGGCGTCCGCGAGGTATTCGCGTTGACGACTAATGGCAAGTTGCACGATCGTTGCAATGATCGGCGCTAGGATCAAAATAACGATGCCAAATATTAGTACGATCGGATTCGTATTGCTATCGCGGCGGTCACCAAAAAAGAACATTCGAATAATAATATCCGAAAGAATACCTATCGCACTTACCAATCCAAAGGCGATCATGCTGACGCGAATATCGTAGTTCTGTACGTGTCCCATCTCGTGAGCCATAACCGCCTCAAGCTCGCTATCATCCATAATTTCCAAGATGCCGGTGGTCGCCGCGACGACAGCGTGCTTTGGATCGCGACCAGTCGCAAAGGCATTCGGTGCAGGATCTTCAATAAGATATATCTTTGGGGTCGGAATACCTAGTGTTATTGATAGGTTCTCTACGATACGGAACAGCCGCGGATTGTCGCGCTTTTCAATTTGTTGTGCGCCAGACATTGTGAGTGCAAGCTTACTGGCAGCAAAGTACTGAATCAGCGCATACACAGCGGCGCCAATGAGCACCCAGAGCGTAATGGATTGATTTCCATAATACAGACTGACCAGCCACCCGATAGCACCAATTAGGGCAACAAAAACGGTCATAATTAGGAAAGTATTTCGTTTATTTGCAGCAATCGCTTTGTACATAATTACCTCTTATTATAACAGATACGCATGCCATTTCTTTGCATGCTTTGGCAAATAAAAAGAACGTACACACGGTACGTTCTTTTTGAGTTGTGCAGCGGAGCTTCTAGAATTTAACTTCAGTTGGCTTGTTAGCTGCTTCGCGTTCAGTTTCATCGACGTCGAAGAATTCGCGTTCAGTAAATTTGAATGCAGATGCAACTGCGTTTACTGGGAATGTTTGGATCTTGGTGTTCAGATCACGGACACCGCTGTTATAGAAACGGCGAGACGCCTGAATCTTGTCTTCTGTGTCAACGAGTTCTGTTTGCAGTGACAAGAAGTTTTGGTTCGCCTTTAGGTCCGGGTAAGCCTCAGAAACCGCAAACAGACTTTTTAGTGCTCCTTCGAATTGGTTCTCGGCAGCTGCTGTTTCTTTTACGCCTTTAGCGTTCATAACACTTGCGCGCGCTTCAGTAACAGCGGTAAAGACACCACTTTCGTGTGCGGCATAGCCCTTTACTGTTTCGACAAGGTTCGGAATCAGATCCAGACGTCGCTTAAGTTGAACGTTGATGTCGCTCCATGCTTCGTCAACACGAACACGAAGTGTCACGAGACTGTTGTATGTCGCCCATACGAATAGGGCGATCACTACGATGACTGCAATAATAATCCAAACGGCTAACATGTGATTTCCCTCTTTTACTTAATACCCTTAGTATAACAAAAACTCGGCCAAAAATCAGATTTTGACCGAGCTTCATAAGTATGGTGCGCAGAGCGGGACTTGAACCCGCACGGCCTTGCGGCCAAGAGATTTTAAGTCTCTCATGTCTACCGATTCCATCATCCGCGCATAGACTAAAAATAATATGTATGGAGGCACGTACGGGAGTTGCACCCGTCTACGCGGTTTTGCAGACCGCTGCGTAACTGCTCCGCCAACGCGCCATTACCGACATAGTATAGCAGAGATAGCACCCGATTCTAGACTCGCGACACAACAATTTGCAGCACCACCAATTTCCTGATGTAGCGAGGTATAGCTACATCATAATTTAGGTATTTTAACTATAAGCGCAATAACACAAAGTTTTGTTTATGTAAAATTAGTTGTATAATAGATATAGGTGGTAACAAAATCAAGAAAGTTCTATAGAGGAGAATCTATGCTTACAATCAAGAAAAAGTTCCCAGTTACTAAAAATTATATCTACGGGCTGTCCGCATTTATCGTTGGCTATGGGGTTGTTGCGTACTTCCTTGTAACACTCCCGCAACGCTCAACGTTTAACAGCATTGCGAACTTACAGTCAAGTTCGAAGGTAGCAGGCCAAGAAGAAGCTGCGTCAAACGACGTCAAGCCAGAAACACCTGTTTCAACCGATACCACGGCATCAAAAAACGCGGTCGTGTCTCAACCAGCATCAAACACTGGATCAATTCCAGTCACATCTTCACCATCTGACACAGGAACAGGCTCAGGATCCGATACGACCCCATCGACACCTGTCGTAACCGTCCCGGAAGTACCCGTTATTATTCCTGAAGTACCCGTACCGGTAGATCCACTTCCAGAGATTCCTATCGTCGACCCCCTTCTTTATGGAGTTCTTCGAGTTGTCGACAGTGCTGATGTCAGCGCAACAATCAGTATCTAATTAATACTTGGTTGAGTCGCCTTCGTCCATATCACGGTTCTCTATGTCCTCACGACGGTCATCTTCACCGGCGCCGGCACCGTTTTCAAAATCATAGCGATCAAGCTCTGCTTTAAATTCCCGTGGATCGACGCCCAGGTCTTTCGTAGGATCATCGGTTTCTTCATCCATAATACGATCCGCGATGTCATCGGACGTGTCATTTCCATCCTCATAGTTATGGAGCGTGATATCGTCAGGGAGGCTCGTTGGGTCAGGGTTCACAGTAGACATATATTCTCCTTTTTCTTAGTACCCTCTTACTATATGCCCAGATTCTTTAATTGAGCTGTAATGAAGCCTTGTTAGAAGTTAGGTGTAACAACTGCTAATTCTAGAACCTTACTGGCAAGTTTTTTAGTCTCTTCAAGGCTGTTTGCTTCTGGTGTTGATCCGACACCAAAGCTAAAGATGTACCAGTTACGTCCATATAAAACATTCAACTGCCCTAGCGCTTCGTTAAAGTACGCGCTGTCACCAACATTCGCTACATCTTGTACGTTAGCCGTGGGTTTGCCATTTGCAAACTCACTACTATTTTGCGCAACACCCGCGTCGTTGATACCAGAACGAATAATTACTGCAGCGACAACCATGCTCTCTTCACCTGGATTCCCGTCAGTGTAGCCACAGCTGCTCGTAGATAGGTTACCTGATAGCGTCGAGTCGCCCGTTGATCCTAACACTGCTTTTTCGCCGAGAAGTTCTTTTGCCTCATCGAGCGTAAAGAGCGTACATGCCACTGCTGGTTGGTACATGATTGTAATTGGCTTACTGAGGTTCGAGACGACCATAACGATAGCCAACACAACAACAATGACCGCACCCGCGATATACGCGCCAATTGAAAATTGTTTTTTGTGTTCGAGGACGTAGGTTTTAGCGAGTTGTAGGTATCGTTTCATAATATATCAGTAGTATATCAGCTCTTGGCCGAGGTGGCTCTGCTAATAATGGGTGCTTGTTTGATAAAACTGTCATGTTCGAGGACTTGCAGCATCGCAAGTGCAACCTCACGGCGGCCAACATACCACTTTGTTGGACCATGTAACTTTAATTCAAATGCTTGTGGCTTCACATTCTGTAGCTTCAATACACGAATGGTCGTCCATTCGACGGAGCTGGTCTTCAGCACTTCAACGTGATCTTTGCCATCTTTCACGCGTGCTGGATCGACAATACCAACTGCAAGATTCAAGAAAATATCAACAAGCGAAATCTTGTCGCCCGGAAAACGAACACCCGTACCCGTCACATCTACAAAACGGGTGATGTTCATTTCTTGCATAACGGTCAAGATTGTTTGCGTCGCAACAGTCTGTACGTTGGCGTCTGAACCTTTGATGTGCCCAATTGCGCTAACGACAGCATCTTGATTACGAAGTAACCGCCTAATGTCACTCGCATTTGTAGCGTCACATTGAATTGCGCTTAGATTCGGGTGAGACTCAAGATTACTGTCGCCTCTAATGCCTGCTCTGACGGTGTGACCGGCGGCAAGCGCAGCTTCAACAAACTCTTTTCCCAGGCGACCGTTTGCAGCAACAACAGCAATATTCATATGTCTATAGTAGCACTCACGATAGTATTTTATTGCGATATACTAATAGCCATGAAGTACGCAGATATCGATTGGACAACAAACTTTCGCACACACCCAGACAAGTACGTCATTGGTCGTGGCGAGCTTGGTGTGCTTTCTGCTGAGCCGTATAAAAGTGAGATACTTCCCTACTGGAAATTCGCTACTCCCGACAAAGCCGAGGTATCTGCCGACAAGATTCTCGCGTTATTTTATGACTACAAGGCGCAGGGTGACTTTGTTGGCATGGATATGGCTCGTAAGTTCTTGCAGATGGGTTACACGCGGTCACGACGCTACGCAAATCACAAAGGCGGCAAGAAATACGATGGACCGGTACCTGCAGACAAAAAAGGTCAAAGTGGCGCACACGGTCGCAAGGAGCTCCCTCGCAGCGATGAGGATCCGGTAAAGGCCGAGTCGGCACGAATCTTTTATGTCAGGTATGAAACTGCGAAGAATGATACAGAGTATCAACGTCTGGCGCGACTACATAAAGATACGCATCCTACAAATTGAAGCGTTATCAACTAACGCGCGTCTTAAGCGTTGCGCGCCTCTTCACGATCGGCTGCATCAAGCGTTTGCGTTTCGGTCTTTTTCATATCAACTAGCAGATCAGTAATGGCAACGCCCTGTTTATCCGCGATGCGCTCGAGGATACTGACAATCGTCTTGATGTCAACCTCTGCCTTTAGGTCCGAATGATAATCTAGTTCGGTGCGCGCTTCCGCCAACTTCGCCTCGCGACGCTGGCTCATAATAACGAAGGTAGAGAGAATGATAGCCTCAATCGAGACGGTAGTTGTCAGGAAGCTAAATGGGTATTTATCAACAATCAAGTCGCGGCCAAAGACACCGCTGTTGAGGATGATCCAAAACGCAAAAAAGCCGACGTTGATAATCAAAAACGGCATCGACCCCGCTACTTTTGTGACGAAGCTTGATACCTTGTCGCTAGTTGTGTGTACTTTCTTGATTTCTGCGTTTTTGTTGATAGCCATAATGGGTTTAGTATAGCACCGCTATGAAAAAAGCCCGACACCTGCAGATGAATGGCTCATCGACAGGATAGTGTCGGGCCTTTTTCATCCGCGGGTGCGGGCCATGTCACATCTCTGCGCCGGCGCCTTGCCTGGCAACGGTACGGAATGACGTGGGCTGCAAAACGATGCTCTCGACTTCGGTCACGATACCCCATGACGAGAGGTAGTACGAAGCCGGGTCGCTGAAATACGTGCCGTAGTGGAGCTGGAGCGTCTGCCCTACGACCAGCCCACATGCGCGGTACTGATCGCCGAGTGGCAACTCCACAAAGAACTCCTCGAACAGCCTGCTGACACTCCAGCCGTCGTAACGAGGGCGAAAATCCGAGTTGAACAGCTTGTGAAGACTGTCGACGGCACGATTCGCCCAAGTACGATCGTACCGGTCCCTACGGAACTGGTCGAACAGTTCTGCGCGCAAGTTGCGTGCAGTAAAATAGCTCGGTGAGCCCGCTTCACCCACGTCGACCAGCAACCTTGGTGCAGCCCTACCGTAGCGAATATCGACACGGAAAAGCAATGAATTGCCGTTGTTGAACGTGACCTTTAAGCGTTCACGCTCCAGGTCCTCGATTTCGCTGACGTCAATATACGTCGACGTTATCGGAATTTGTCTGAAAGGCATGCCTTCACCTCTTCCTTGTAGCAGACTGGCGTCCGTCCCTGCACGATGCAGGTACGTTAGTTATGACGGATTATAGACATGTTTGCAAGCATAGGCGGCACAGCTTTTTGAACCGCTTTTCAAATGAGATGTTTCGTAAAGCCCGCGCGCACTAATTGTTCATAGGCATCCCATACATCGCCAGGGATTGTCTGCTCTATTTGATACCCGAGTGCAGGGTACTCGCGGATGCGCTGCAAATCACCGACCATAATATTAATGACAAAGTCTTTCGTCAGATCATCGGTAAAGTACTCTTCATAGCTAATGGGTGGCGAAGTTACCTGTATTTCGGTACCTGCTAGAGGCCACTGCTTTTCGAAAGTCGCGAAAGTGCGTCGCTCCATGTACGGTTTTTGAACCAGAATAAACGATGAGAACATACGATCTGTCGCCTGCAGTAGTTCGTAGGTAAAGCGAACGTTCTCACCCGTATTTGTCGACGCGCTTTCCAAGATAATATCTTCTGACGGAACACCCGCCGCAATAATGATGTCTGCAAAAACTTCTGCTTCGGACTTCGTAAATACGTCTTTTGTCAGTTTTCCGGAACCACCAGAGATAATCACTGTGTTTGCGAACCCTTTTAGGTATAGCTCGGCGGCGTAAGTTGCCACGCGTGTATCCATGCTACATAGGACAAAAATCGCATCAGCTACGTGTAGTTGCTGATGGAGTTGCATATAATTCCAGATACTCTTTGCTGGCGCATCTATGTTCATGCCTTCATCATAACAAAAAAGCCCGACACCTGTAGGTGAATAACGTATCAACGATTAGTAAAATTTTACCCTTCGACTACTACCTCAAAGCCACCATACGCCATACGGCTCATTTCGGCCGGTGACACAAAGTCGGTTTGATCTGCGTAGGTCTCACCCATCTCGGCGATCACCTTTTTGTTTACTTCGTCGCGATGCTCTTTTGATTCAAAGATAATGAACGAGAACCAGACATCTTCGCCTTCTGCCGCGCCCGACATCCCACTGAATGAGCGTGACAATTCTTCGCCCATATTTTGTTGCGTAAGGTCTTCGTTTTTACATTCAAAGTACTGCAATGCGCCGTGTTTCATCCATGCGTCACGACCCTCTTCGGCCATTTTTCTATATTCATCGGCTTTGCCTTTTGGAACAACTAAGATAAAACCATCAACGTATTTGGACATTTGCACCTCCTTCACACTTCATAGTCAGCTATTACTTATTTTACACCTAATTTAGTGGGCGGGTACAGGGACTCTAACCCCAGATCGCCGTTGGCGACTGGGCTACTGGGCGCATATTTCTGATTCGGCCCAGGGTTAGAACTCTCAAACTCAGACCAAATAAAATGACCCAGCATTCACTGGGTCGTTTTATTTGGTGCGCCTCCTGCAGGCGTATTCAAAACAATCAAATATTGTTTCTGTCAATAAATTGCTAGAGGTGACGTCACAGTCTCGGCGTCCCGATAACGATATTCGCCTGACACCTAATACAGCCAAGCAGTACAGAGCGCACGAGATAGATCGGTTGGTAGAGCGCTACTCCGAAACACACAACATGCGGCAGGTAGCTCGAGAGTTTCGCATCTCACGAGAGACAGCGGCAAAGCATCTTGCGAGTCGTGGGATTGATACGTCAAAGAGCATGAAGCCGGCGGACGTTGCGAAAGCGAGAGAGCTCTACGCCCAGGGAATGGGAAGTGGGCGGATTGGGAAACTGCTGGGGTTTGATAACAAGACAATACTCAAGGCCGTAAAGACGTCTTCTGAATCTCAGTGAGCCAGACCTCGTTAAACATTGCAGCTACACCGGCCTCCTCGACTAGCGAACAGAAGTTGCGCCAAAAAATGCCGCGCATATCAAATCGGCGTCGATTGGCCAATTCACCTAATCGTTCTTCGACCTCTCTCACATTCCCCGGTTTGCGCTCTTTCGGTCCATAGCGATCTCCAAAAGGATGGTCCGTTTCGGCGAGCAGACGAGACAAGGGAATAGACGACAAGAGTTCGGTGGACGACATAGACGCAGGCGGGAACGAGAAGTAACAGCCGAGCCTGACAGCCTCTTCAGTTAGCTCGACTGAGCCGGTCCACCAGTGAAGAATTACGCCATCAATCGGCGTCCTAAGCAATTCGCGAAGAACATGAATCTGTGCGCCAGAACTGTGGATGCTGACTACTCGTGGTTTCAGTTGCAGCTCTCTTAGCGCAGAGCGGAATGTTCGAAGTTGAATACTCATAGGCACTCGACTCGAGGAATCTAGTCCTATTTCTCCGACGACCGGCGAATGGTCGAGTGCCTCGGAAAATCGCTGTGCATCGAACTGCTTATGCGCCTTTACCAATCCTGGATGTACACCGACGCCCCAAACCGTGCGTCGATCTTGTCTTAACCGAACCGAATCAAACTCGTCCAGCGTACGCGTCATCGCAAAAATAAAGGCGCCTAGTTCCGCCAGGTCATTTCGAGTGATTTCGGCCGAAACGTGTGCGTGCACATCCAGTGGCGGTGGAACACTCACAAGGCCAAACCCCTCAATTCCTCGCGCCCCCTGTTGCACAGTTCGGCTACGTCGGCGAGCGCCAGGTTCTCTGGAATTCGCAGGGTCGTCAGATCCGACTCACCGAATGATGAAGCCAAGAATGATCGCATCGCCGGGATAACCGTTTTGCCGTCGAGCCAATCCTGAATTTGTTTGTCCCCAGCGGCATCTAAGTACGAGGTGCTGTCGGGGATACCCGCCGCGTGAAACGAAGCCTTTCGAAGTACGCAACCAAAGCAGACTCCACAAGCAATCTTCGGAGACACATGAAACGACTTCGATCCCGTGTGCGAGCAGGACGTAGTCTTACTGAGAAAAACAGAAGCTTCATCGACTCCGATAGCATCTCGAACTAAAGCGAACATCTCGCCTTTCGTCATGTCGGCGAAGGGATTTGTAAGGTTGTGGTGTGCACCAACTTTTGCGAGGATGCGCACCAACTCCTGAAGAAATCGCGGATGTGTCGTTTTCGTGGAGAGGCTACCTCGTCGACTTCTCGATAATGGTGGGTTGATAGAGGCGTAACCGTTTTCCGGGAGCCAAAGCTCCACGCCGTTCACTGAAGCCAGCGCTAGACCAAGCGCGATAAACAGCATCGATCGTGAACGAGTGGAGTTCTCTTTTCCGTACGCAGCTCCCGATGGGGACTTTCGACCCCTGCTGTGGTTCACCTGGATGTAATCCGAGCTGACACCGGGCACCAAGCGCTCAATGTCAGCTGCTATTGCTTTCTGGACCGGCGAGAGGTTCTTAGAAGACCAATGGGAAATGAGTGCGTGCTTTTCGCCACGCTTTTTCATTTCGAGCGCAGAGAGAAGTGCACCAGTCCCTGAATCCGCACCCCCACTCATGAGCACAATGCGTGAGGCATCCATGGCCATTGAGCCGATCTGCTCTGCAGCTCCCCTACCTTTCGCGAAGGAAAGGTGCCAAATATCACCCGTAAGAAATGCGAGAAGACTCTCAAGTTCAGTCGAAACCGACTGCCACGGAGTGACGGCAAGCACGTCGACCGTGACGGAGATCTCACGTTGATTCCACCTAGAAAGTCCGCCTGACCTCGAAGTCGAACGGTCCGCCGCTAGGACAGCTGATGCAATTCGAACAAAGTCGATGTTGCGGTTATTTACCATGCCAAAATCACCCAGGAGAGGGCCAATGCTGGATGCAAAATACGGCGTCGTTCCACGCCGACTCCAGTAAAAGGTCTTGTCGACCTGAGCAGTAAGTGGGCTCGGGACATTGGAAACCGTGAAGTTGAATTCTGTCACTACGAGGATTCCTTCGGCGAGTAGATCTTCCGAACGGTCCGAATGCCTCGCTCGATTGACTTCGTCATTGCATCCGCCCCAGCACCTGCATTTTTCAGATCGGCCTTGGCAGCGACTCTCTGTGAAGTTTCGTGCACCTGATCTATGAACTCATCGCGCGAGATACCTTCGCGCGACTCCATCTCGTCAGCTTCCGACAATACAATTTCCGCAATTATCAAACCTATTGCGTGTTCGGCGACCTCTGCAGCGTCAGGCATTTCTTGGTTCAGTTCAGTATCAAGCATCCAGTCAACTAGATAGCCAGCGACTTGACGCTGTTCCTCGCTAGGAATATCGCTGCCGGGCTGGGCTTCGCTGATTGCCTCGACTATCGCACGGACCATCTCGGCTCGAGAGGACATCTTCGAGAGCTTGTCCAAGTCCAGCCCATGGCGTGCGAGCTCCTCCCGATCTCCGTCACGGAAAGCTTGTGCAATTGCGGCCGCTCTTCCTGCGGTTGATGCATAGGCACGCGCACTGCGTTGAGGCTGGCTTTGTTTGCCGCCCTTACGAGAACCTCCGCCAGTGCCGCTGGCACCTGAACCGCCGCCACCACTGCCCCCGTCCGAGCCCGAAGAGCGCGAGAAAACGGGGATACGTATGGCCTGGGCGACAACACTTTCAGGAATGGCAGTGTGGTTTCCAGCAGTTTGCGATTCTGCCCAGTCGTTAAGCCCGTCCCTCATTGCTGCCGGGATTTTGCCCGACGAACCTTTATACGACGAGCTCGTACCCATGGCTAGTCCTCACCTCTGGCAATCGAGAGGGCTTGAGCAATCCCGTTATTCTTGCTTGTCTTTGCCATTACCTCGAACTGGCTAAACAGTGCCGGCGGGTCGCCCTTCTCCAATTGCATCAAGCCACCCGGCTTGAGTTCAACTGCAGGAATTCGCTTGAGTGCATTCACTACAGCCATAACTGAATCGCCTCGATACCTAGCGATGCGAATTAGACCTGTAACACCAGGGGTTTGCCTCTCGGGCTGATCGATTACGACGCCCCCGATATGCGCAATGAGCTGCTCGGCGTCAGCGGTCGGCAGGCTCTCCAACATCTCTCGAGTAACACTTGAGTTGTCTTTGATGGACTTAGAAAGAAGGTTCGTCGCTAGATCACGAAGACGCTCTGGAAGGCCACCCGCTGTCAGGAAGATGTTCTTGAACGATGCTGCGAAAACGAGATATGACGCGATATCTTTTTTCGCTAATGATGGCGAAAGACGCGCCCATCTAAGCAGCCCCTCTTTGAATGGAGGTTTTGGTTTAGCAGCCGGTTCACTAAGAGCCTTCCTACCACTGGCTGGCTTGGCCAGGTCCGGTTCAGCCGTCTCTGCAATCACATCTTCATCTGGTTCGTCTTCAGATTTTGGGGTCCCAGCTTGAACCTCGAGCTCGCGCAAGTTTGCTCGGAGCGTGTGCTCATTAAGCCACCCCGTGACTTCTTTGAATTCATCGGGGAAGTACTGCTCTAGAACCATCAGCTTCGCAATGGTTGCCGCGTCCAGCTCGATCCCACGACGAGACGCAATCCCAAGACGAACCGATAGGTCGTTGAGGAATCGCTTGATTCGGCGCGGATTTCCCTTTGTCTTTTCGTGCACGATTGGCTTGATGCGAGCAGCGTTGTTACGTGCGTCCGTAAAGTCGGCCGACAACAAGGAGGAGACTTCATCGAGTGAGGTACCAGCGCGTCGGGCATCCGCGACTTCATCGACAATCTTTTGATAATCATCCGGATCGACGGCTTGCTGAATCTGGAGCAGCACAAGATATGCCTCGGTATCGAAATCGCTCAGCGCTGGGACTGGAACGGAAGTCTGCACAATTTTGTGGAGGTATAGCCGTGAAGGCGACTCTTCGCCAGTCGAAGCCTCATTTGTCTGCGGGAAGTGTGCCGCAATGGCTTCAGCGACTCTTTCCTCGTCCGCCGCAATGACGAAGGACATTTTTGGAACTGCGAGAAACAGGCGAATAGTCTCAAGCGTCTCTACGACTGTCTCGGGAAGACAGCGGTCAAGATCGTCGACAAGTACGATCACATTCGAAATATGCTCCAATCCTTCGGACTCAAGCAGATTTTTGAATTCCGCCCGGAACTCAACCATGTCTGTAATCGGCTCGACCGCCGCAGCCCCTTCCTTGGGCTTGATCAGCTCGAAAATGGAATCAATTGAAGGCAATGAGACGGTGATTGCTGACTTTGCCGCAACCTGAAGGGCCTTGCCCCAGTCAACTCGCCGCGAAAGCCGACTGAGTAAACTCTTAGCCTTGTCACCGGTCGAATCCTCTGGAATCTCGGATTCAATCGCAGACAGGATCTCTCCAATGAGAGATTCCTTCGTTCCAAACTGAGGGTCATATCGCCAAGGATCAGTTTCAATAACTAGGCGAGATTTCTGCTCGCCTTCATCTGGCTGCAATTGCTTAGCAATCAGACGGAGAACCGAGGTTTTTCCGCTACCCCATGATCCAGAGAGTCCCAGTGCGATGGGGTCGAGGCGTTCATCCAGCATCGCTTCCACCACAGTTCCTGCAACTGCGTCGAACGAAAGGAGATCGATTTCCGAGGGCTCGTCGAGCAACAGAGGGAATTTGATTCTGCTCTTCTTAGGGTCGTGTTCTTGCTGGACCATCTGCTACTCCTCCTTCGTTACGATTTGCGCCGCATCCTCAAAGATGTATTAATTTCATTTTAGCACTCTGCAATTTAGAGTGCTGATGTGTAATCGACAACATACTTGTGACCACTGACCGGAGTTAGCGAAGGAATGTCTTCGTGCAAATCCAGTGCACGCATCACATGATCAACTACGTCGTCTTGTATTGGCCGGCTGCCCTAGGCTTTCTCGCTCCCGTCGGGCCTGATCCATACCGGCGCGCACAATGATGTTTGCCAGGTCCTCAGGCTTGAAATTAGGGTTGAGCTCAGCAAAGACAGCTGCCGATCTCGGTGCTCCCCGCTTTTGCTTTGTACTCGTCGCTCGTGTTACGTGCACCCCAAAGTACGGCCGCAGTTTCTTTAGTGCTTTGCCGGCACGTTCCGGTAGCCATGAGTACTCATTGGCAATCCAGGTGCGATACGTCAGCGCTAGCGAAGACGCGAAGTCTTCGTTGAGTCCGTAGTAATAGTCCAGATAGACGCGTTCGTCGGGTGTAAGGAACTCGAAAGATCCAATCGCGTTCCTCTCTATTAGTAGCTGTTTTCGGGTCTTGATGTATTGGTCGTCGGGTATTTCATTCATAGGACGCATGACTATGAATGAGCGCGCGTCGTTCGTCAATCGTCCAATTGTTTTGAGTAGCCGAAATTTTGACTGCACAACTTCCAACTAGCGACGGGGGTCGAGACGAAGACACCCGCCGAGACTCGAAACATCAACAGGGGTCGGGATAATTTCTGCGGAGCGATTCGACACCCAAAATGACCGTCCACTCGAAACAAAAGACACTCCCGATTGGAGTGTCTGGACCTCTGTAAAGCCGTCGATAATTGCATGAGCAATGCTCATTTATGGTGCGGGTACAGGGACTCTAACCCTGGGCCTCATCCTTGGCAAGGATGCGCTCTAACAGCTGAGCTACACCCGCATACCCCATGAATTATACGGAAATGTGGGTTGTTTTACAAGGGTTAGGTGGGCGGGAGTCCAATTTGGAACGAGGTGCCGTTCGTGATCTGGAGGTTTGGATACGTGACAACGACCGAGGTTGAAGTGCCGGGCGATGCAAGCACTGCAGAACTGACGAGAATCGTTATTGTTTTATTGCCGTCAATTTGCGGAACATAAAACCATTTTGTAGCTCCGACAATCGAAGTAACGTCTGTCTCCATTGCGCTTGAGCGCTCCAGACTCATTGAAAGCACCAAGGATTGCGCGGCGGTTGTCGTGATCGTAGGACTTGTGGTGGTAGTTTGCTGAGCCGTTGTACCGTTTCGAATGTAGGTCGTGCTCTTCACCCAACTATTGAGGTCACTCGATGTACCTGTCCCCCAGAAGAGCACGCCACCTGCGTTATTAGGGCTAAAAGAACCGGTCAAAGAGAATGTAGCTGGCTCGGTAGAGGATTTAATCTTTCCGAAAACCATCGTACGAAGTGTTCCCGTACTCGTCAGCCAGCGTGGGTACAAAGTAGACCATCCTGATGACGGCACGGGGTCAACATCAACCGTGAATCCAACAATGATGATCATCCATGCACCCGTTGGGATATCGGTCGGAAGTGTCATATTTGTCATAGAAGTTAAGGCTGAGAAATTATAGTATCCACCCATAGTTGGTGGCGTTGCCACCGGTGTACCCGACAGCGAATGACCTGGACATACTCCTGATGTGACAACATTATTTTGATCGATGAAGAACCCAACTCCATCTTTTACGTAGCTGACACAGAACGTCGCCGGCACGACGCCGTTATCAACCGAATACTGATAGGTTCCACTACTTGGTATTATCCCCTTTCCATCATCCGCAGCAGCAAGCGTCGCAGGATAGGCATCCTTCAGCGTCTTGTCGATCATTAATTTTTTATAGACAAGTGCTAAATCGGCTTTCATTTGTGTGTCACGGGCTTTATTGGCAACGCCATTGTAGGCAACAAGCGTCAGTGCGGCAAGAATTCCAATCACAACAATAACAATCAGCAATTCGACAATCGTAAACCCAGTTGTCGACTTGTTGTGCGCGTTGATATGTGTCGGTTTTGATATGCCCACCATAGTTGCTTCGAGTATACACCCACACGCCCGTATTGTCATACTAGTTCTTTTACTCTATAATTATCGGGGTACTATCCCCTATGGCTCTTTAGCTCAGTTGGTAGAGCAGTGGATTGAAGATCCACGTGTCCCCAGTTCGAGTCTGGGAGGAGCCACCAAATAAAAAACCCGATCCTCGCCGATCGGGTCTTTTATTTGGAAAAAATAGATTACTTTCGTTCAGGACTGATGATATTAGTTGCACCGCGGAGGGCATCGATGAGTTCAACCGGGAACAGCATCATGGTTTTTTGACTTGGTTCGGTACTGATTCGTTCCAGGGTTCCAAGTGTACGCAAGTTTAATGCACCCGGTACTTTCGCGAAGATCGCAGCGGCGTCAGCAAGGTTCTGAGCTGCGAGCTTTTCACCGTCTGCACCGATAATGTTCGCACGACGTTCACGTTCTGCTTCGGCTTGTTTTGCCATCGCACGCTTCATGTCTTGTGGCAGTTCGATATTCTGCATTTTTACGTTCTCGATATCGATGCCCCATTTACTAGTCTCGGCATCGACGATCTCTTTAATGCGGTCGCTAATTTCTTCACGTTTTTGTAGCAGTTCATCAAGTTCGAAGTTACCCGTGACATCACGCAGGGCTGCTTGGGCAAACTGACTGGTTGCATAGGCGTAGTTGGTGGTTTCAAGCAGCGCCTTCGCTGGGTCGACGACGCGGAAGTACACGATTGCATCGATACCAGCAGTCACGTTATCTTTTGTGATAATTTCCTGCTTTGGAATATCAATCGGCGTCGAGCGCACGTCGACACGGCTCATCTTTTGGAAGATAGGGATGATTACACGGAGGCCTGGCTGTCGTACGCCCGTAAACCGACCCAGTGTCAGCACGATGCCCCGTTGATATTGATTGACGACCTTTAACCCACTAAGGATAAAGATTCCGACGACGATAATAATTGTCCAGACAAATAGTCCCATATATACTCCCTGTTTATAATCCTAGTATAACGTAGTTGAGGTGTTACTGCTGCTCAAGCGCCAGTTCGATCAGCTTTTCGATCAAACGTGCGTACGTCACATCAGAATGCGCCCATAGCTTTGGATACATGCTGATATTTGTAAAGCCAGGGAATGTATTGATTTCATTCAAGTAAATCTGGCCGTCATCCTTATCAAGGAAGAAATCGACACGCGACAACCCGCTGCCGCCAAGAAGATGGAAGATTTGTGCAGCCTGTAAACGAATTGTATCTGTTTGCTGGGCATCAATCTGTGCTGGAATTTTGACTTCCGATGTACTGCTTTCGTCGTACTTCGATTCGTAGCTGTAAAATTCACCCTCTGGCATAACTTCACCGACAACACTAACGTCGATCTTTGGATAGTTCCCCAGCACCGCAACTTCTAGTTCACGCCCATTGATGGCACGCTCAATCAGAACCACGCTATCGTGCGTGTGGGCGTCCGCAAGCGCAGCATCCAGTTCTTGTTGCGATGTAACCTTATGTACCCCGACTGAGCTCCCTGCGTTGACAGGCTTCACAAACAACGTATCACCGAGGTTTTCCTTCACCGCGTTAAAATCCAAAGCTGGATCCGAGACAAAGTGGAGGCCAAATGGCACAACCTTGATGTTATTCGCGATTGCCACAGCCTTTGTAAGATATTTATTCATTGCAGCGGCGCCAGCAGTCATATCACACCCTACGATAGGAATGTGCATCAGCTGCGCCAGAGCTTGTACGGAGCCGTCTTCCCCATTGCGCCCATGTAGTACAGGCAGAATCACATCTGGAACAATCGCTTTTTCAATACCCTCAGCGGTAAATGATGCACCACCAAGGACCGGCTGGAGGCGGCGTGCGGCGTCAGGTTTTGTTTCAGATACACCGTCAACTAACCACCACTCACCTTTTTTATCAATGTACCCGTACACGACGTCGAACTTTGTCGCATCGATCACATCACTTACATTTTTTGCTGATGCCAGCGACACTTCGTGCTCACTAGATTCTCCACCGAATAGTAATAGGACTGTCTTCATATATGTAGATTATAATAGATATATGCAAAGAGTGCCACTTGCCGAAAGAATGCGTCCGGAAACGCTCGATGAAGTCATTGGTCAGACCCACCTGTTGGGCGACCATGAGATACTCCACAAGATCGTCAACAACCGTGAACCCGTCAGCCTCATCCTATGGGGTCCACCCGGTAGTGGTAAAACAACCCTGGCGCGCATCATCGCCAAAGAAGTCAAAGCCGAGTTTATTGAGATATCCGCCGTTACGAGCGGCAAAAAAGATGTCGAACGTATCGTCGAACATGCCCGCCAAAATTGGAACCTGCAACTGCGTACCATTCTGTTCGTTGATGAGATTCACCGTTTTAACAAGGCGCAACAAGATGCCTTCCTGCCGCACGTCGAATCCGGACTAATTACACTAATTGGTGCAACGACTGAAAACCCAAGTTTCGAAGTGATCACACCACTCCTCAGTCGAACCCGCGTTCTGGTACTAGAACCGCTGGCGAAACCCGAAGTTATAAAGATACTAAAACGTGCCGTCAAAATCGAAAAAGCGGCGACGCGTATTGACGCGAAATCAATCGATTACATCGCGGAACTATCGGGTGGTGATGCACGCGTTGCACTCGGCAACCTGGAACTAGCCCTTGGTATGGCCAAGAAAGTCACCGTCGAAGTTGTCAAAACGGCCGCCCAGAAACGCCTTCCAGGCTATGACAAAAAGGGTGACATGCACTATAACGTCATATCCGCATTCATTAAAAGTATGCGCGGAAGTGACGTCGACGCAGCACTCTATTACCTTGCGCGTATGATCGATGCCGGTGAAGATCCAAAGTTCATCGCCAGGCGCATGGTTATTTTTGCATCCGAAGATATCGGTCTGGCCGGCAATGGCGCCTTAGGCCTCGCATTAAATGCGTTCCAAGCTGTCGAACGTGTTGGTATGCCTGAATCAAGCTATATACTGTTTCATGTTGCAACAGCGCTTGCTAAAAGCGAAAAGTCACGTCAAACCACCGATGCAATGCATCGTGCACAATCACTCGCGAAACAGTATTCAGACGCACCAGTTCCGCTTCATGTTCGTAATGCTCCGACGAAACTCATGAAAGACCTCGACTACGGCAAAGGCTATAAATGGGAGGCTGATTTTAAGCACAGTAAAGGCTTTTTACCAGATGAACTAAAGGACGAAAAAATCTTTTAGAGTAACAAATGTCCTGTTATGCAGCGTGCTATTTGTTTCGAGACATCTGCTTTTTCATCGCAAGATAGACACCGTTCGTCCAGCCAAAGCCATCCTGTAGGACGTATTCACCGCCGCCGCCCAGGCCATCGCCATCAACAACGTTATATTTTTCTACGAGCTTGTGTGATTTCTTATAGACCTTTTCAACCAGTTTCATCCAACGAAGCGATATATCATCCGCGAGGTCGTCGTAACCATATTTGCGGAGTCCTTCGACAGCAATCCACTGCAGTGGCGCCCAACCATTTGGACTATCCCACTGTTGTCCGTTTCCATGCAGCGTCGTAACAAGACCACCCGGTTTCAAGAATTCTTCTTTCAGTTTCACTGCAACTGCTTCGGCTTGCTCTTTCGATGCAATACCCACAAACAACGGGAAGACCGCCGCTAAACTAAACGCTTTCGTCGAGTGTCCGAGGTGGAAGTTGTAGTCCATATAAAAGTTCTGCTTGTCGTTCCATAGGTATGTATCAATCGCTTCTTTTCGATCTGACGCACGCTTACGGTAGTGTCTGCTAATAATAGGGTGTAACAAAGAATTGTTGGCATTCGCAATCGTCGTCTCGAGCGTGTAGAGCAAACTATTTAGATCAACAGGAATAATGTCGGCCGTGTGAATCGTGTGAATATCATCTAGGTCTTTGAACCAGCGTGAGCTAAAGTCCCAGCCGGATTCGGCTGCAGCGCGAAGGTGCAAAAACAGACGATTTGGAATACGTGTTTTCGATACTGTCGCAGTTTCGTTATCTTCACGCATCGATTCGGGACGCGGAGTTACCTTGTTGTCGTAGTAACGATTCAAGAATGCACCAGAGGGCATCTGGGCGACGCGGCGGAAGGCAGAGTGCTCGGCATCTTGCAGCTTGCGTGTCCCGCGCATCCAGAAACGATATTCAGCAACCAGTAGCGGCAGGTAGTCACGATAGACGCGCTTGCCTTTTTTCTCGGCTAATAGTTGCACCATAAATACGAACATAGGTGGTTGCGAGCGACTCAGGAAATAGGTGCGGTTAGCGGTTGGGATAAAGCCATACTTGCGAATCATATACGCATAATTTTTAATCATGCCTTCAACGAACTTCCACTTCCCTTCTGATGCTAGTCCTACCATGATGAAATAGGTATCCCAGTAGAACTGCTCGCTAAAGCGTCCACCTGGCACAATATAGGTGTGTGGCAATGCAACCAACGATCCGCGGTCTAATCGATTACGGCGCTCGAGGTGTGGCCACAGACGCTCTATATGCTGTTCGATCGTATCGTCATCATTGACGATGTAAGGCTCTTTTTTATGGACCGTCGTCGACAGATCATAAAAGTGGCGCCCAACAAACTCACGTAAATCAAATAATGGGTCAGATTTTAAAAGACGGTATTCTTCCTGAATGGTTGCGATACGCTTGCGAGGCACAAGGTCGACAAATGTTTTGCCGTCTTCATATATCTGCTGTGTTTGCACATCTAAAAATAGATCCCCTAGTAGTTCGTCAGGGCTTTTGCGCGATCGAATCAGCACGCCAGCCGTTTTAACGAGTGAGGTTTTAATCGGATCTATATTTATTTTTCGTGCCATCTTATATTCAAGTATAACGGCCTCATTTTGAGGCGCAAGACTGGAATGCAATAAAAAGTCCCAGACATACATCGGGGACTTTTCTACAGAATAAAACTACTGGTTTTTCTGTGAGTTTCGCTTGCGCTGGTTTGGATCAAGGAATCGCTTTCGAAGACGAAGTGACTTTGGCGTTACTTCCAAAAGTTCGTCGTTTTCGATGAAGTCGATTGACTGTTCAAGACTCAGGTCGGTGAATGGCGTCAATTGAATCGTACCATCAGATGATGATGTACGCATGTTTGTCAGTTGCTTACCACGACAGACGTTCACGTCAAGGTCACCACCACGGTTGTACAGACCAACGATCATACCTTGGTAGACGGTTGTTCCAGGACCAACGTACAGTTCACCGCGAGCAGCAGCTGTGTCAAGTGCATACGCAGTTGTTTGACCAGCTTCAGTTGCGATCAATGCACCGTTACGGTTCTGCTGTAGCTTGGCACCCAGTGGTTGGTATCCGTGAGGTAGGCTGTTCATGATCACGGTACCTTTTGTTGCAGTAAGCAGAAGGTTACGCAGACCAATCATTGCACGTGTTGGGATGATGTACGTAGAACGAGTTGTTCCACTAGCGGTTGTCTCTTGTTTGACTGGAGCTGCACGACGAGTACCAAGTTCTTGGCTAACTGCACCGAGGAATTCAGCACCAACTTCGATCAGGAGTTCTTCGACAGGTTCCATGATTTCACCATCTTGTTCGATAGTAACGGCTTGCGGACGTCCAACTTCGAATTCGAAATCTTCACGGCGAAGTGTTTCAATCAAAACTGACAAGTGAAGTTCACCACGACCAGATACGACGAAACCGATTCCGTCTTCCTTAACGCGAAGTGACACGTTTGTTTCAATTTCTTGGCGAAGGCGGTCACCGATTTGGCGGCTCGTGTTAAACTTCGCTTCCTTACCCTTTAGTGGGCTCGTGTTTGGACCAAGGTACATAGACAGTGTCGGTGCTTCAACTTCAAGCACAGGCAACGCTTCTGGTTGGTCCTTGTCGGCAATCGTTTCACCAATGTGTGCATCAGCGACACCAGTTAGTGCAACGATGTCACCCGCACCAGCTTCATCGATTTCTTCACGGAGCAGACCACGGTAAGCAAAGAGCTTGTCGATCTTTGCAGGGATTTGTGTGCCATCAGCTTTCATAAGCAGGACTGTTTGACCTTTGCTGAGCTTTCCGCGTGAGATACGACCAATGGCGTATTTACCGAGGAATGAGTCGTAGTACAGTGATGTCACGAGCATTTGGAATGGTGCATCGACTTGCACGTCAGGTGCTGGAATGTCGTTGACGATTGATTCAAAGATAGGAGTTAGGTCAGTGTGAATATCGGTGTTTTCTGGAAGTTCAGGCCACGCCTTGCCTTCACGACCAATTGCGTAGTACACAGGATATTGAAGTTGGTCATCGCTAATAGCAAGTTCCAAGAAAAGATCAGATACTTCGTCGATCACTTCGTCGATGCGACGTGATGGCTTGTCGATCTTGTTGATCACAACAACAGGCTTCAAGCCAAGTTCAAGCGCCTTTGAAAGCACGAACTTAGTTTGTGGCATTGGACCTTCTTGCGCGTCAACGATCAGCAGAACGCCGTCGGCCATGTTCAATGTACGTTCAACTTCACCAGAAAAGTCTGCGTGTCCCGGTGTGTCGACGACGTTAATTTTGTAATCCTTGTAGTAGACTGCTGTTTGTTTCGCAGTAATAGTGATACCACGTTCGTGTTCTTGATCACCGCTGTCCATGATCAACGATTGATCCATTTCAGCTTGGTGAGAACCAAACGTATTACTTTGTTTTAGAAGGCCATCAAGGAGCGTCGTTTTTCCGTGGTCGACGTGAGCGATGATAGCAACGTTTCGAATTTGCTTTGGGTCTTTCATAAAAATATGCCCACTGTAGTTAATCAGGGGGCTTCCTTATCTGTAATTAAAGCACAGATTGCACTATAAATCAACCCGCTGGCACACCGAAACACCTGTAAAAAAGTGTTCGTGTATATATGTACGGTTCGACGCTTGTGCTAATGCATGATTTGTCTTATGCTTGTATACAACAAACAGTACCAAACAACCTTAACTATAATTAAACAAGTGGAAAGAATGTGATCCGTCATGCTATATTCATTGAAATTAAAGAATAAATTAATAGTTGGAAGTGCTTTGTCTCTTATTGCCCTCTTGGCTATCCCTGTCGCCGTATCGGCACAAACTACAGGCACAACTATCAGCTCCAGCCTCAGCCCAGTCATCAGCCTACTAACATCAAACGGAACCGTTAGTTTGAACGCCATACCTTCTGGTAGCGGTGTCCAAACAATTGCCAGCGACACTGTCACGGTCAGCACCAACAATAGCGCCGGCTACACGTTAAAGCTCGGTGAAACAACCGCCAACAGCTCACTTGTTTCGGGTGGCAACACTATTGCCGCAAGCACAGGTACACAGGCCTCGCCTGTCGCTCAAACAGCAAATAGCTGGGGGTACCGTGTTGATGGCGTTGGCGGATTTGGCACTGGACCAACATCAGCAGCATCCAGCCAAGCTATCGGAGCAGTGAAATTCGCTGCTGTTCCTGCAACCGCTTCCCCTGACACGCTTGTCACAACTGCGACGACTGCATCTAACGCGACAACTACTATCTGGTACGGCCTCGCCGTCAACACAACGGCAGCAAACGGCACCTACACCAACAGCGTTACGTATACTGCAACCACTAACTAGAGAGCACTCTCATGTCGATTTCATTTCGTCCACTTACGAATTTTAAGCGCATACATATTGGTCTCGCGATCTTTATAAGCCTGTTTATCGTGCTTGTGATTACCTCCAGGACAGGTGCAGCAACACCAGGGTTGAGTATCACAATGACGCCGTCCTCGACAGAAATACACGCTGCGCCTGGCAGCAGCGCCGAGGAAGATTTCACAATTGTGAACCAGGGCACAACGAGCTATCCGGTCCTGTTAACTGTTGCGCCCTACCGCGTCGAAGGCACCGCGTATGATCCGCAATTTACTTTGCTGCCTGGCGTCACCGATGCATCGTCATGGATTCACTTCACCGACACAACTTCACCGACGCTTGGCATCAACCAAAGTGCGACGCTAAACTATACACTCGATGTGCCCGCCGACACCGCACCTGGTGGCTATTACGCGGTTATTTTTGCAGAAACAAATCCTACCGCGTCAGACAGCGGTATCACCCCGCACAATAGAGTCGGTAACATTATATACATCACCGTCGATGGCCCCGTTGAAAGCAAGGGAACGCTCGAAAGCCCCCTAAAAGATATCCCTGCATTCATATGGGGCTCGCAAGCAGACCTCGGACTCCTCGTGAGCAACACAGGCGGCGTGCACTTTATCACAAAAGCCCACATGACGGTTACGAGCCTATTGGGTCGCACGCTATTCACTGGTGAATTCGAACGCTACGTCCTGCCACAAACGCAACGACTCGTCAGTGCAACGTGGAAAAATCTGCCGCCTATTGGAATATACAAACTAGATCGTAACGCTACCATCGCCGGATCACTACAGAAGCTTCCTACTAAATATGTCATTGTTGTCCAGCCATGGGTTGGCGCAGTAGTCTTAGCTATCATTGCACTTGTTATCATCCTCGGCGTCCGATTACGTCGCACAAAAAAACCGACACAGAGCGTGGAGCCCCGTGATGATTAAGTATGGGCTCTTATCGTTACTGACATTCTTATCAGCTCCCCTACTTGCTACGACGATTCAATCAAATATATGCGTGCAAGTTACACCGCCCGTATTTACGACCCAAAACAGCACCACTACAGCAGCATTTGAAACAATTTCAGGCACCACAAATGCAAACTTATCAGTAGCGATCAAAAATAATGCGCAACAGGTTGCAACGGTCACCACCGATAATTCGGGCGACTTCAGCGTACAGGTGACGCTGGATGTCGGCACCAATAGTTTCACTGCAACGGGAAGCAATAGCTGCGGAAGTGCAACGACTTCCACCCCGCTCGTCATTACACGGTCGGCACCGCCCGCAGTAGTGCCATCCGAGTCACCTTCAACGTCGGAACCTACAGCGACGCCGTCGGACACTTCGAATACCGAAGCCGAAACAGATTCGCCCACGCCTACAGATAGCACGACAACGCCCGAAACAGTCGTCGTGGCCCCTCAGACAGTTAATCAGCCAGATGCGGTTCCGCTACAAATCATCCTGCCTTCGGGTACAGACAGCAAGACGGTAGGCTCTGGTGCTGACGCCAAGACCACGGTCTTCACAAAACAAGACGCTGTGTACATAAAAGGAGTCAGCGCACCCTTGGCGAAGATCACCATTTCAAATAACGACGTAAAAGTTGCGAGCTTAACTGCAGCCAGTGACGGAAGTTTTGGTGTTTCCGTACCCCTTCGTGGTGGCACAAACATTCTCGCAATCGAAGCATCATTTGGTGGAACAACAACTACGCAAATACTAACCTATATACGCACCCAGGAAACAAATCCTGTGTTTATCGTAAGCGTTATTGCGTCAGTTGCTATACTGATTACAGCAGGCATTGCACTTGCAATACGATACCGGATTCAATCAACCCACAATCCAAAGATAAGGCGCTAATATGATTCAACGGTTCTTACACCCATCTCGTCCCCTGCTTATCGGCATTTTTATTGCCGCTAGCCTCCTTCTACCCGTTTCTGTTACGTCAGCAGAAGATAATTACGGTGAAGGTGATTACGGAGCATGTACATATAACACCTGCGGTATTTCTTTAACGAGCAGTGCGGCAGTTTCCCTCGATATCACTCCAGGTGCCAGTACAACTTGCACAACCCAGAAAGATACAGTCACAGTCACAACTGACGCTTCGACCGGATATACCCTTTCGATGAAAAATGCCACCACTACTAGTGGACTCATTAATGGTGGCTCGAGCATCGCAGCAACGACAGGTTCACAGGCCAGCCCGATTGCCCTCACCGCAAATACCTGGGGGTATCGCATCGATGGACTGGCAGGCTTCGGCTCAGGACCAACGGCGGCTACTAGTAACACCTCGGCGACCTCAACCGTATTCGCGGGTATCCCCACGTCTGTACAAACAGCGGCGCAACTTGCAGCTACTACCGTTGCGGCCGGTTCCGGTGACACAACGAACGTATGGTATGGTGCCTGTGCTAACACGACACTTCCAGCCGGAACATACTCTAGTACCGTCACCTACACCGCTGTCGTAAATTAAAATAACCCGCTACGTAATGTAACGGGTTATTTATATCTCTAAAGATAATTTCATCTGGTGCGCGTGAGAGGACTTGAACCTCCACGTCCTTGCGAACACTAGCACCTCAAGCTAGCCTGTCTACCAATTCCAGCACACGCGCAGACTCAATACAGTATAGATTCAAAGGGGTAAAATTGCAATAAAGAAAAAGCCCACCCCTCCGGTTGAATGAGGCTTCAACACAGAAGGGTGTTGGCTCTTTCCAATCGTTGGGATGGGACTATGAATGTGAAGGTTGCGCTCGCTATGCAGGAACGAGCGACTGATCTTCGATCGAGAACTGGCAGATAGGGAGCGAACCCAGGTGCTCTTCAAAGAAATCTTCGAAGAAATCCAGGAGAATATCGCGTCGATCCGAAGGGCTGCGCGTGTCGGTAGGGTGATCAATCAACTCCACCCACACTTTCAGCTCGAGCCGAAGCGGCTTCTCTATGACAGTGACTGATATCGTCGTGAGGCGATCCTCCGTCTCGATATCACTCACATGCTCGCGCCTGTCGCGTGTATAGAAGCCATTCGCCTCCTCCAGCCAGCTTCGCTGCACAGATGCTTCCTGCTTTGAAAGCTTCTTTGTGTGGTAGAGCACTACATATTTATAGGCCGGCATACAGCACCACTTCCTCTTCGTCACCAAAACACCGTGTCTTGGTACCTGCGACGCAGGGCACCGTACTTATAAAAGTAAAGTGCCCTACGTCGTATCGTACCAATATACTCTGATATACAAAAAACAAAAAGCCCGTCATTTCTGACGGACTGTTTGCTTGGTGGGCGCTGAGGGATTCGAACCCCCGACCCTCTCGGTGTAAACGAGATGCTCTAGCCAACTGAGCTAAGCGCCCTAACAAGAGAGAATTATATAGGATTCAACCCCTTTAATCAACCCTGTACAAGATTCAGGCTACGGTGTGCGTTGAACAATGCGATCACCGACAGACCAGTACAGGACATCTGCGTAGCGATCTGCGGCTGATACGAGCACTTCACCTGCTGGCAATGCGTGCACACTCTTGCTGTAGACGTACTGAATTGTCGGCTGATAGATACCGATTGCAGGTGCGTCTGCCATCCATTCTTTCGCAAACGTTACGTACTTTGCATTACGGAGATCGGGTTCAATGCGACTGCGGGCACTCGTTAATGCATCGTCGCTAATCTGGTTCGAATAGTTCGAGAAGTTAAAGCCATCGCTTGCCTGTGATGAGTGCCAGTACGCGTACACATCAGGGTCTCCCCCAATAGTTAGTTGGTACAAGAGTACGTCATAGCTTCGTTTTTGCAGAATATTTTGCGCCACGTTCTGCGCCGGGTCAGTTGGGTCGACGATGCTTGTCGTGACTGTTACACCCAGTCCACGCCACTGCTCTGCCATCGCAGTTAGGACTTTTTCGAAATCATTATTCTTGGTCGTGACAACTGACAGCTTCAGCGCAACACCGTCTTTCTTGCGAATTGACCCATCAAGCTTCCAGCCCGCTGCATCAAGCAACTGTTCGGCGGCGGCCTTGCTGTACGTCACTTCTGAAGGTACATCCCCCGTCACCTGTCCCGTTATGAACGGTAAGTGTAATTCTGGCGTATTTGATCCCACAACTGTGCGCAGCGCTGCCGTATTCGTTCCGGCCTGTAGGGCCTGACGCACGCTCTTATCAGCCATCACACCCGCCGTCGTGTTAAAGAGTGCGTACACACCAGCATTCACGCTCTTACGCTCAACAGAGTATCGTTCGGTCGAAAGCCCTGCAGCGTCGCTAACAGTGAGGTCAGTAGCCGCATTTACTTCCGAAGTCTTCACCGCACGTGCGATTGCTTCGCTACTGGTATAGACGTGTAGCTGGAAGCGATCAAGCTTCGCTTGTCCACGGTAGTATGAGTCATTGCGCGCAAGGTGAATGATGCTTCGTCCAACAGTCTGATCGACATCCTGAATAAAGCGAAGCGTAAATGGACCACTCCCAATCGGCTTTGTGCTAAAAGAATTTTCACGAAGTGCGCTTGGTTCGATATCTCTCAGGACGTGTTCGGGCAGGATCGGTAGAAAGTTGAGTGCGTGTGGAAATGCCGCGTACACTGCAGGCAACGTAAAGGCTACCGTTCGATCATCGACAACCGTCGCCGTGATATCATTCCAACCACTAATTGTGGCGCGCGTCGCAGGGTTCTTTAGTAGATTCACCGTATAGACAACGTCCTTTGCGCGGACATAAATTCCATCTTGCCACTTTGCATCCGGACGAATTGAGAGCGTATATGTTTTTTGATCAGGACTAATCGTCATGCTTTCAGCGAGATCATAGTTGAGGTGTCCCGTCTTGTCATACGTCAGTAGACGCGAGAACATCAGGTAGCTCGCAGACTCTTCTGCACTTGTACTCGCAAAGATTGGATTCAGCGTATCAACTGGACCAAGAACAGCTTCGGCGTACGTACCGTCTTTCGCATTCGCGATTGCACGATAGCTCTGCTGATACCACATCAACTGTAGTCCGCTTGCGCCGATAATGACACCGACAGTCAGCACCCAAAGCGCGATGTGCTTGCGCACTTCACGAATACTGTTCATACGCTTAAAAACAAAGCGTCGAGCATGCTTCACGGTTGCACCTTCGACTTTTTTCATCCGCCTCGAAAGGTCTTTTGAGTTAAAACTCACTTTTGGGATGCGTCGCCATTTACTGGGTTGGTTTTCAGCCACGTTGTAGACCGCTCCTTAAGTTTTTCCTTAGTTAGCAGCTGGCAATAACAAGCCGGCTAGGATCGAAAGAATAAAGATGATGCCGAACACAACACTTACTTCAAACAAGTTCTTGTCGATACCACGACGAGTCGTGTAAAGCTCACCTGAAGCACCGAAACCGGCGCCAAGTGTTGCACCACGTTGCTGCAATAGGACGGATACAATGAACAGTACTGACGAAGCGATGGTGATGATTTGTAGAATTAGATTAATTGTCATAGGTTACTCCTGATTTACCGCCTCGAATTTCGACTGCGGCGCTTACTATATAGTTTATCAGACTAAGGATGATTCCGGTAAGAATCGAGTTAAAGAATGACATAGAAAAGTTTGGCGTAACTAGGAGGGACAGATACACGAGTGCACCATTCACAATCACAACGAACAAACCAAGTGACAGCAGAATAGCAGGGAGTGAAAGAATCACTGCGAGTGGCTTCAGTACACTATTGATAATCGAGAATATAAATCCGGCCAACAAGAAGCCACCGATGCCGGCATTAATCTCAACATTTTCGTATCCGCTACCCAGTAATCTGAAGGCAATCCAAAGACCAACCGAGTTCAACACCCACCGTATTATAAAGACAAGAACTTGCTGTTTCATCGCTGGATTCAGTATATCACAAAGAGGTCGGCAGCTTTTCGCTGAGATTCTCGTGACCTGTTTCTGTTATTAAGATATCGTCCTCAATACGGACACCAATGCCCTCTTGTGGAATATAGATACCTGGCTCTACCGTCAGGACCATACCAGGCAACAATGTCTCTGGCCCGCCAAGCGAATCATGGACATCGATCCCCAATCCATGGCTAACGGAGTGTGGGAAATATTTCCGGTAGTCATCCGGATTATTATAAAGGCCGAGTGTCATCAGTGCTCGCTTCATGATGTCATCGACAGCGTTCATATACTGCTTCAGGTCTAGGCCTGGACGCAGTAGCGCGATAATTTCTTTGTGCGCCCTCTCGACCTCTGCATGCACCTTAACCTGACGTTCGGTGACTGCACCGTACGCATACGTGCGCGTAATATCGGCCGCGTATCCACTACGTCGAGCGCCGATATCCATAAGGACCAGCTGTCCATCTTTTAAAGCGGCCTGATTTTTACCATAGTGTAACGTGCAAGCGTGCGCACCTGCAGCGACAATTGGGTCATAGGCATGTCCTTTTGCACCGCGGGAACGGAACGTGTGTGAAAAGTCGGCCTCAATTTCGTACTCGTGTACATAGGTACTGAACTTATTCTTCACTAAAGTAAAAGCGTCAATCGTCAGATCAATCGCCTGACGCATTGCTTCGATTTCTTCTGGCTGTTTGATTGCGCGTAACTTCGCAAGCTTCTGGCGACAATTTTTTACTGAACCCCAAGTTTCCTTTAGTTCTTCGTACATCTCCGAAGGACCGGGGTTTAATGAGAAGTCGTAGTGATCAGCGTGTGGATCCTCACCTATCGTATGGACCGTCGCGTCTGGGTGCGCTGCAAGATACGTCTCACCTTCTTCAAAACTCAGCACCATCGTCACACCGCTGATCTTGATTGCATCATCCCAAGAAAGGTCACCGTCAAAAACGCGGTGCATCTCATCAACGTCGGGCGCGACCAGCAAGCTGCGCTTTGGTTCAATGATGAGCCACCAGTCAGCGGCATCAATACCGGTCAGATACCAAAAGTTAGCGTCTTGCTCAAAAGCATACGAGGCATCATTTGATCGTTGCATGGCGGTATTCCCAGCAATGACTATGTAGTCAGCTTTTGTTGATTCAAGTAATTTTTGTCGATTGTTTTTAAAAAAGTCAGCGTTCATTCAATCTATTGTAAAAGGTTGACGCTATTGTGTCGATGCACAACTACGTATTGACGGTCAGAACATTGCTCCATGCACTCGCACCATTTGCGTTCTCGGCACGGACTCGACAGAAATAGGTTGTTGCGCGTGCTTGATCATAGTAGTACTTCTCTATCGTGTTCTTACCCAGCAATGTTGCCTTATTAACACCCACAACAAACCCGGCGTCACCAGCGCATTGGATCTGGTACTGAGTCGCATAATTCGGAGTAGGATTCGACCATTGCAAGCGAATATCTGACAGAAAATTTAGATTTACTGTCTGCGTAGCCAGGAGAAGTGTTGGGGCTGTTGGCACATCTGCTGCAGGCCGTGTTCCGCAAGTTCCCGCAACAGGGCCTGTGACGCGATTTGAACTATCGATATAGAACTGGATGGTTGAACTTGACGAACTCGTTCCGTTAATACAGAAAACCGTCGAGTCTGAACCCTTTAACTCTAACGACACGCCGTCGCTATAGCTAAAACCAAGCGAAACGAGTGTTGTTGGCTCCGTAGGATACGATCCAGAAAATCCTCGCTTAGATTCCATGAACGATGCCGCATTTGTGAGATCACTTTTGACGGCACCGATGGCGGTCTGATTCTTCCATGCACCATACGACACAATCGTTACCCCCACAAGGATGGCTATGACCGATATAACAACGATCAATTCAACAATAGTAAAGGCGGCGTTTCGCGTATTTTTTAACATAAGATATCTTCATAATATAGCGCTGTCTGCGCAAGCACAAGCGATATCCCTATGACTGCAGATATGGTTTGATGATTCTGGTCTTCTTTTCACCAATTACAGCAATCAGCGCACTCTCGTCTGCAGCAGCGACACCACGCATACTTCCGAATGTTTTCAAGAGTAGCTTACGCGTAACCGGACCTATGCCTGGGATTTCCTCAAGCATACTTGCCGTCTGTTTCGCACGCTTTAGAACGGTATGGTAGCTGACAGCAAAACGATGTGATTCGTCACGGATCCGCTGGAAGAGTTTCGTGACGTCGTTGTATTTAGAGTGTGTCGTCGCAGCACGCAAGTTCTTGGAGTGTGACGAGGCATTCATTTGCCCGACGTGCAGGTTTACAACCAGGTATTCACCCGAGCGGGTCACGGCGATATCATCTGTCGGTTCTTTAATGAATGTTAGCAAACGTTCGATATTAATATTTGACCGTGTTGCATGTACGATCACTTCTTCTTCTCGCTTTGCGATACTGATCATTGGAATCTTCAGCTCATGCTCTTCAAGGGCGCGGAGAGCCGCATCGAGTTGCCCCTTCCCCCCATCGATAAGGATAAGATCTGGTGCTCCCCAGGCTTTTAGGTTCTTCTCGCTCGTCCTGCGTTGCAGCGTTTCATGCATATTATAGTAATCATCGTTTTGTTCGATGCGCGTTTTAAACTTTCGGTAGTTTGCGCGGTCACTGACTCCGTTCGTAAACACCACCATGCTAGCTACGACGTTCGTGCCACCCATGTGACTAATGTCGTAGCCTTCGATGCGCGCAGGTATTTTTGACAGTCCAAATAAATCAACGAGGCTACTGAGCGCCTTATCTTTACTAATATCAAGAAACTCGCGGTCACCAAACATAATTTTTTGCTGTAATGAACGGAGATCCGAAATCTTGTTACGAATTGTGGCTGCGTTCTCGAAGTCATGTAGCTTCGCAGCCTGGTGCATTTCTTTTTCTAACTCGCGAACGATAGCAAGACGGCCACCCTCAATGTACCGAATTAACTTTCGAAGTGTCGTCTTGTACTCTGCAGACGAAGTACCTGGACGTGGACTGAGGCCAATATGGGAATCGAGATCCGCTCGCGTATTCTCTTTCAGGGGTTTCGTGTAATGCGGGAAAACTTTCCGCAGGTAACGCATCGCTTTTTTAATTGCAAACGCGTTGTAGTATGGGCCAAAATAATCAGCACCGTCGTCTGAAGGATTGCGCGTAAAACAGACGTACGGCCACTCACTCTTCATGTCAATGCGTATGAATGTCTGTGACTTATCGTCACGCAGCAAAATATTGAAACGCGGCATGTACCGCTTTACCATTTCGGATTCGAGGAACAGTGCATCTAATTCGCTTTCGGTTTCGATCCAATCAGTATCATCGATCTCCGCAACAAGCGCGCGCGTCTTTACATCCATATCGCGCGTACTCTGAAAGTACTGTCGCACGCGATTCTTTAATACCGCAGCCTTTCCGACGTAGATTATTTCGCCAGTTTTTGACTTATGAAAATAAACACCTGCACTGCGCGGCAGGGTTTTTAGCTTATCTTCAAGTTTTGCGTTCATATATACATTATAGCGTTGAATGAGGCGTATAATAGATGAATTACATTTAATAGGACAAAAAGATGGCGAAAACAGAAACAGCACATCCCACCCATTCAGCACATCACCACGCAGCGAAATTCACCTCACGACAACGCACTATTGCATTAATTATAGTCGCGCTTGCATTTGCGATCGACCTACTTGATAACACGATCGTCAATATTGCGATTCCCTCTATTCAAGCCGACCTGGGCGCTAGTTACGCTGCAATTCAGTGGCTCACGGCTGGGTACGCGCTGGCATTTGCCGTTCTTCTGATTACCGGCGGCCGCCTAGGTGACGTCGTCGGATATAAAAAGCTTTTCATGACCGGTGTCGCCGGTTTCACGGTTGCCTCACTGCTTAGTGGATTTGCTTGGAGCACCGAGGTCCTTATCGGTGCACGACTGCTACAGGGCGCAATGGCCGCACTCATGGTGCCCCAAGTTATGTCCTTAATGCAGGTAATGTACAAACCAAAAGAACGGGGTGCGGTCATGGGACTCTTCGGTGCGCTTGGTGGATTGTCTGCGTCACTTGGTCCAGTAATTGGTGGGCTACTGATTCAAGCAAATATCGGTGGCCTTGATTGGCGACCTATCTTCCTCATTAATATACCTATCGGTATTTTTGCTTTCATCGGAGCAATTAAATATCTCCCTGATGGCAAGTCGCCTCACCCGCTTAAGCTTGATTTCTTTGGAACTGGCCTAATCATCTTGGCACTCGGACTGCTCATCTACCCGCTTATTCAGGGCCGTGAACATGACTGGCCGGTTTGGGTATTTGCTATGATGGTCGCATCCCTGCCTGTCTTCGCGATCTTCTGGTGGTGGCAAATTAAAAAGAATAAGATCGATCAGTCACCGCTCGTCATACCATCGCTCTTCAAAATTCACACCTTCCGCATCGGATCAATTGTTAATATCGTCTTTCAAATGATTATGCTCGGGTTCTTCTTCACCTTCACGTTGCTGCTGCAAGTTGGTCTAGGATATAGCGTGATCCAGGCAGCGCTCACCGGTCTTCCAACTGCCGTCGGTATATCATTCAGCATTGGATTCCTGGCACAAAAACTGACGAAGCGACTTGGTCGCTACACAATGACACTGGGAACAATTATTATGGCGATTGGTCTTGGTACGATCGTTCTAGCACTTTCGATTGCAGGTAAAGATACGCAACCATGGCAATTTATTCCCGGCCTCTTGCTGACCGGTACCGGCATGGGACTCATCATGGGTCTTATGTTCTCTGTTACTTTAAAAGATGTCGATACGAAACATGCCGGTTCTGCTAGTGGTACATTGAACGCGGTTTCACAAGTTGGTGGCGCGATCGGTATTGCCCTCGTTGGCGTTATCTTCTTCGGACACCTAACGTCTAACGGGCCTGCTAGTTTTGCAAACGTCGAGCCACAAATTCGGAGCGAGCTGACCAGCCAAATGATTCCAGCTGCAGCACAAGGCACAATCATCGAAGGTGTAAAGAACTGCTACGTTGATCGAACAAAACAAAAAGACACCAGCGTAACACCGGATAGCTGTAAAGCCTTAACCGTACAATCTGGTCAAGCAACGCCGGGTGCACTAAAAATTCAGGATGCTATCGTGTCGGCAACGAAAAAAGCATCCACCGATAATTTCGTGAATGCTTTTACTGCAACAATTATCTATGCCGCTTCACTCGTTGGTGTAACGTTCATCCTCAGTTTTATGTTGCCACGTAAAATTGATTTCGAAATGAACAGCCACTAAGCTGATTGAAGTGCTGCTTGTTGACGGCAAGCATCGGTGTGGAAGAGAAGGTTTTCATCTTTCTTGCAGTTCTCGCAAATAAGTACAAGGTCGTTACAATTTGCCCACGCACAGTTTTCGTAGTTACTGGTTGCGTCCTTACAGTGACTACATTCGCCAATAACCGCAGTGTGGTCAGAGAAGTCAACCGTCATACGATCGTCGAACACGCGCAGACTTCCTTCCCATAGACCGTCATCGCCAAACTCTTCGCCGTATTTCACAATACCGCCGTCAATTTGATACACTTCCTTGAATCCACGGTTCATCATTAGTGAGCTCAGGATTTCACAGCGAATACCACCAGTACAATACGTCACGATTGGCTTGTCTTTCATGTCATCGTACTTGCCGCTCTCAAGCTCTGCAATAAAGTCACGACTAGTGTGCGTATCCGGGACTACAGCGTTTTTGAATTTTCCAATTGCGGCTTCGTGCGCATTGCGACCATCAAAGAAAATAACATCATCACGCTCTTCAACAAGCTTGTGAATTTCTTTTGGCTTCAGATGCTTGCCGCCGCCTACAACACCATTCTCATCAACGCGTAGTTCATCGGCCGCATCGAAAGCGACAATCTCGGCACGAACCTTTACGCTCATACGCGGGAAGTCTTCGCGGCCGCCATCACTCCATTTGAATGCAATATCCTTGAAGCCTTCAAGTTCTTTAGTGACTTTGATGTATGTTTTTAAGTCATCCATATCGCCACCGACAGTCCCGTTCAAGCCGTGAGGAGAGATAATAATGCGTCCACGCAGATTCAAACTTTCAGTTAAAGTCTTTTGCCACAATCGAATAGCCGCCGGGTCTTTGATCGGTGTGAACTTGTAATATAATAAAATCTTTTGCACGAATCGTATTATACCACGATTACCGGTGTTATACTGGTGACATGAGTGTCGTGACGGATTACATCAATGCGCTTCCAGCTGGAGAGAAAGAGCTCCTCGGAAAATTACGCGAGATTGTTTATACCGTAACCCCTGAAGCCGAAGATGCATTTAGCTACGGAATCCCGACCTACCGTTACAAAGGCAAGTACCTGCTCGCCTTTGCCTCAAACAAACATTTTATGAGTATTTATCCCGGCGGCGAAGCTGTTGGTGTATTCAAAAAAGAACTCACTGAATATAAACAAAGCAAGGGAACAATCAGCTTCACTACTGCACAACCCTTGAGTGACACGCTTATCGAAAACATCGTACGTTTTTGTAAAGATACCATCGACCAAAAAATATAGGACTATACATCATGAACAAGAAATCAAATATCCTTGCGTATTTCGCAAAGGAAGCTTGGCGACACAAAAAGCTCGTCATCCCAATTATTATTATCCTGCCAGTCACGGTCATCCTCGAACGATACGTGACGCCGCTATTAATTGGGTACGTCTTGAATCACTTACAAGCGAACGACATTACACTCCAAAATAGCGCTTGGGTTATCGGATTATTCTTCTTCATCGAACTTATCAGTCAGGTTATTGGCTACCGGGTAGTGCTATGGATGATGTGGACGGTGCAGGTACGCGGCGAAGCACATCTTTATCGCCAAGCGTACGACAAGCTCTCTCGACACTCTATGTCATTCTACTCAGATACCTTTACGGGTTCACTCGTTTCAAAGGTGAATCGTTTCACGTCCGCATACATGGAGTTCATCAATACAGCCACCTACCAAGTGCTCATTCTGATAACGGCGATGCTCGCGACGATTATTGGGCTCCTTTTCCTGATATGGCAGTTCGCGCTTGTTCTGTTGGCACTCGCAATCATATTCATTATTTGTGCATTCTACGGCACGCGTTTTATGCGCGAACGGTTCAAGGCACGTTCGCAAGCGTATACCGATATCTCCGGCAAAATGTCGGACTCTATTAGCAATATGATGGCGGTGAAAACCGACGCTAAAGAAGATGCCGAACGTAAAGTGCTCGACGTCACTGTCGATACGATGATCGAAAAAGAATTCCTAGCCCGAAATGGCATGATTCGCGTCAGCTCCATCTATTCATCAATCACGATACTAATGAAAGTCGGCGCACTGGTTGCAGCAATCTGGTCGGTACAGGCTGGCTTCGGAAATGCCGCAGTTATCTACATTAGTCTGACATACACCTTCACCCTTATTTCAGAGTTATTTAACGTTAATGGTATCCTGCGGTCGTATTACCAAATTACTGGTGACGCTGCCGATACACTCGAAATTATCGAGCAACCCGCATCTGTCGTAGACAACACAAGGATCGCCCTTACAGTGCAGGATTCGTCGATCGAATTTCAAGACGTATCCTTTGCACACCCCGATAAAGATGCAGACGATGACAAGCCTATCGAAAGCTTATTTAGCAACTTCTCGCTACAGATCAAACCAAATACAAAGATCGGACTAGTTGGTGTCAGCGGTTCGGGTAAATCGACGCTAATGAAATTACTCCTTCGTTTCTACGATGTCGATACTGGACGTATTCTGATTAGTGGCCATGACATCAAGCGTGTTACCCAAAAGAGCCTGCATGAAAACATCGCCTACGTCCCCCAAGAGCCCCTGTTGTTTCACCGTACTGTCCTTGAAAATATCGCGTATTCGAAACCACAAGCTACGCTTGAACAGGTTCGCACCGCAGCAAAGCAGGCAAACGCGCTCGAGTTCATCGAGAAACTACCAAAAGGATTTGAAACACTCGTTGGTGAGCGTGGCGTGAAGTTATCGGGCGGACAACGTCAACGTATTGCTATTGCGCGCGCAATCTTGAAAGACGCACCAATTCTGATTCTGGACGAAGCAACGTCGGCACTCGATAGTGAAAGTGAAAAGCTCATCCAGGATGCACTCGAGAAGCTCATGAAGGGACGCACCAGTATCGTCGTCGCACACCGCCTCTCTACCATCGCGACACTTGATCGCGTCGTAGTGCTCGATAGCGGAAAAATCATCGAAGATGGATCGCACAATTCACTCCTCAAAGAAAAAGGTGTTTACGCCAAGCTCTGGGCACATCAATCCGGTGGATTTATAGAAGACTAATATGTTCAAAAAAATAACTCCGCTATAGCAGCGGAGTTATTTTTTATCAACAAACAGTATTACTTGTTTGCGTCAACGTTTGACTGTTTAGGTTCAGCCTGAGCTTTTCCACCTGGTTTAGTTTCTTCAGCTTGTGAGGTTTGGTCGCTATCAGCACCGTTGTCGGCCTCGACTTCAGCGTCAATAGTTGCGTCACCGGCAGCTGCGTCATTTGCTGCTTCAAGTGCAGCTGGTTCGTAGACAGATGCAACCACAAGGTCAGTGAGCTGTGGAGCTTCTTCGTCTTCTTCTTCGTGACCTGTGCTGTGTTCAACAAAGGTAACGTCCTTAGGAAGCACGATATCACCAAGTGTGATCTGTTCGCCTGCTTCTTTTAGGTCAGCGATTGATACTTCAAGTGCTTCAGGAAGGTTCAGTGGCAATGCACGTACTTCAATACGATCAAGTGCCTGTAGAACGATCAGTCCAGCCTTTTCAGCTTCGCTTTCACCCTGTCCAACGAGGTGGATAGGCACTTCAGCTGTCACTGGGTCATTTTGGTTCACCGCGTGGAATGATACGTGACGAGTTAATCCCTTTACAGGATCTGCTTCAACGTCCTTGATCATTGCGATTTCTTTACGAGTACCGATAACAAGGTGTACTGGTGTGTGCTTTCCGGCATCACGCACAACCTTATCGATAATGTTTCGAGCCGCTTGAACGTTAACTGGTTCAAGTCCTGCTCCGTATACTACTGCCGGAACAAGTCCGTCTTTTCGTAGTTGTTTCACCTTTTTGCCCTGCAATACGCGTAGGTCTAGGTTTAGGGTAATTTTATCTCCCATGTCTCTCCTCCTTTTAATTGGATACCTTTACGGAAATAATTTGCTACCTCTTCATTATACCATTTTTAATGCTAGAATGAGAAGTGATGATACCCGGAGTAGACCTCATAGACTTTATTGTTGCCGTAAGCATTTTTGGTGTTGCGGCTGTTGTGTTCGCTGAATCAGGCCTTTTGATCGGTTTTTTCTTGCCCGGTGATAGCCTTCTCTTTACAACCGGCTTCTTGATCCACGCGGATATTTTGAGCTTTAATATTCACCTTGCGGTGCTCATCATCTTTATTGCGGCAGTGCTCGGTGACAGCGTCGGATACACATTCGGCCGAAAAGCCGGACCACGCATCTTTAAAAAGAAGGACGCCCGCCTCTTTAAACAAGAATATATAGTTAAAGCACAGGAATTTTACGAAAAACACGGTGGTAAGGCTATTATCATTGCGCGCTTCGTTCCAATCGTTCGTACTTTCGCCCCTATCGTCGCAGGTGCTGGTGACATGTCTTATAGGAAGTTCCTGACTTATAACGTCATAGGCGCGTTCCTATGGGCTGCTGGCGTAACATACCTAGGATATTTCCTTGGCGCTTGGTTCGAATCAATGGGTTGGGAAATTGACCACGTCCTACTCCCTATCATCGCTGTTATTATCCTCATCTCTGTTCTCCCACCAGCAATTCACATCTTGCAACACAAGAAAAACCGCGACGCCCTCGTCAGCGGTATTCGTCGCCAGGCAGCATCGATCTTCGGCCGCAAAAAGTAACACCCCGCCATAGCGACAAGGGTTGTCAAAAACCGCTTATGCCTCCATACTAAGCCCCACTATGGGGCATCAAACAACACACTTCCTCGGATCCCGCCTCACAGGCAATGGTGTCGCTTTTCGTGTATGGACACCGTTTGCAACTGCCGTCAGCGTCCTTATCAGTAAAGACTTTGACTGGATCACAATTCCCTTGAAGAGCGAAGAAAATGGCTACTGGTCGGGCGAAACCGATCAGGCACAGCCCGGACAATCCTACAAGTACAGCATTACGACAGCCGACGGTTCGGTTATAGAAAAAAACGACCCACGTTCGCGTCAGCTCACCGTATCTGATAATGGCTCTTCCGTTATCATCGATCCCGAATACGATTGGGAAGCAAGTGAACAGCCTGTCATGCCCAAAGAAAAACAAGTCATTTACGAACTGCACATTGGCACGTTCAACCGACCCGATGCGGCAACGCCAGGAACGTTTTATACGGCAATCGAAAAGCTTGGCTACCTCAAAGAACTAGGGGTGAATATGATCGAGCTGATGCCCGTAACAAGCATGGCCAGCAGCCAAGGCTGGGGATACGCACCAAATTATATGTACTCCGTCGAAAATGCATATGGCGGTCGACGAGGGTTGCTCGATTTTGTCAAAGCTTGCCACGAAGAAGGGATTGGTGTCATCCTCGATGTTGTATACAACCACTTCTCTACAGAAACTGGTTTATGGCAATTTGATGGCTGGAGCGAGAATAATCGTGGAGGTATCTATTTCTATAATGACGAACGCGGCGATACCCCATGGGGCGGACGCCCTGACTACGGCCGTGCTGAGGTGCGTCAGTTTATCCTCGACAACGTCACTATGTGGCTCACAGAATACCGAATCGACGGCCTGCGTATTGATTCAACAATCTACATGCGCAACACGCGAGGCTCCGAAGGTGGTCCCGAGCACGACATTCCGGATGCCTGGTCTCTACTGCAGACGATGTCAACTTTAGCTCACAAAATTAACCCGAACGTACTGATGGTTGCCGAGGACAACTCCGGCAACGATAGTATTACACAATCTGTTGAAGCAGGCGGTGCTGGATTCGATGCCCAGTGGGGGCTTGCCTTTCCGTATGCACTCCGTTCAATGCTTGGCCTTCACAACAACGACTACAACGACGAACTCGTTACAGAACTTCGGCATAATTTTAATGGTCAAAGTTTTCAAAAAGTTATTTTTAGCGATTCACACGATACGGCCGCAAATGGTTCGGTACGCATAAATGAAGGTGTCACACCGGGCAATGCAGGCAGTGTTGCAGCCCGCAAGATCAGCCTACTCGCCAATGCAATGATGCTGACCGCCCCGGGTATCCCAATGCTCTTACAGGGCGAAGAGTTCATGCAAGAAGGTAACTTCAATGACTGGCAGATGCTTGACTGGGA
>Ga0247807_10000072_pt1 | contig 99188 bp, 94 predicted proteins | sample UWRJL074202C1_FD_179931 | JGI IMG/M metagenome (GOLD analysis project Ga0247807, IMG submission 179931) | Plant litter microbial communities from Arlington Agricultural Research Station in Wisconsin, United States - UWRJ-L074-202C-1 | ecosystem: Environmental > Terrestrial > Plant litter >...
AGTAGAACATACGGTCTCCGTATAATCCGTATAAATGGAATTAAAAAGAGTAGTAGTTACAGGTTTAGGTGCGCTCACTCCAATTGGCAATACTGTCCCAGAATTCTGGGATAATTTGTTAAATGGTGTGAGCGGCGCTGGGCCGATTACAAGTTTTGACACAGAAAAGTTCAAAACAAAATTCGCTTGTGAGCTTAAAAACTTCAGAGTTGAAGATTTCCTGGAGAAAAAAGAAGCCCGCAAATTAGATCCATTTGTTCAATATGCTATGGTATCTACAGATGAAGCCGTTAAAGATGCGGGATTTGATTTTTCGCAAATGGACACTAACCGTGTCGGTGTAATCTGGGGTTCTGGTATTGGTGGAATAAAAACATTTTTGGAAGAAATGAGAAACTATTTTGCAGGTGATGGAACTCCCCGCATTAATCCGTTTTTCATCCCAAAGATGATTATTGATATCGTTACTGGTCATATTTCTATCAAATATGGCTTACGTGGCCCTAATTTTGCCACAGTATCAGCTTGCGCTTCTTCTACAAATGCAATGATCGATGCTTACAATTACATTCGCCTGGATATGGCTGATGTGATTATCAGCGGAGGTTCTGAAGCTATAATTAATGAGGCCGGAATTGGTGGTTTTAACGCAATGCATGCGCTTTCTACGCGTAATGACGATCCTTCAACTGCTTCCAGACCGTTCGATAAGGACAGAGATGGATTTGTTGCTGGTGAAGGTGCCGGAACAATTATCCTGGAAGAATTAGAACATGCTAAAGCCCGCGGTGCAAAGATCTATGCAGAATTAGTTGGTGGCGGAATGAGTGCTGATGCAAATCATATTACGGCTCCGCATCCCCAGGGATTAGGCGCTAAAATGGTCATGACCAATGCCTTGAAAGATGCAGGCATGATAACCGCAGACATCGATTATATCAATGTTCATGGAACATCAACTCCTCTTGGCGATATCAGTGAAACAAGAGCTATTGTTGATTTATTTGGCGAGGATGCCTACAATCTGAATATCAGTTCAACGAAGTCAATGACTGGCCACCTGCTTGGTGCTGCTGGTGCAGTTGAGGCCATTGCTGCTATTCTTTCTGTGCAAAATGACATCGTACCGCCTACAATTAATCATTTTACTGATGATCCTGATTTTGATCCAAAGTTGAATTTCACATTCAATACTTCACAAAAACGTTTAGTTCGTGCTGCACTGAGTAACACTTTTGGTTTTGGTGGGCATAATGCGTCAGTTATTTTCAAAAAGTACGAAGAGTAAACGTCTAACAAATCGATTTTATAAAAATTAATGCCCCTATTTGACCTCTATAAGCTTTATTTATCACCTGATAAAGAGTTTATAAAAAAGCTGAAAAATATGTTAGGCTTTGTGCCTGGAAATACCATTTTGTATAAAATGGCATTCAGGCACAGGTCTGTGGCGAAAGTTTTGAAAAATGGTAGCAGAAGCAGCAATGAAAGGCTGGAATTTCTGGGAGATGCAATTCTTGGTGCAGTGATCGCAGAGTTGCTATTTAAGCATTACCCATACAAAGAAGAAGGTTTTCTAACGGAAATGCGCTCTAAAATCGTTAACCGTGTTAATCTTAACCAGCTTGCCCGCAAAATGGGCTTTGACCAATTGATCATCTTTGATCAGAAAATGGTGAATATGCAAACTAAACATCACTCTATGCTGGGTGATGCTTTTGAAGCGCTGATTGGTGCAGTTTACCTGGATAAGGGATATAATTTCACTAAAGAATTATTGCTTAAACGCATCGTAAAGCCTTACATCGACATCCACACGCTAGAACTTACAGAAACAAACTTTAAAAGTAAACTAATAGAATGGTGCCAGCGCCATGCGAAAGATATTACCTTTGATATGGTTGAAAATAGTGAGGGAGAAAGCACGAAACTCTTTACTATACAAGCGGTTATTGAAGGGGAAAGCTTTGGTATAGGAAGGGATTATAACAAGAAAAATGCTGAAAAGCAGGCTGCAGAAAAGGCTTGCGAAGCATTGTCTATCTAATCCTATTTCTTTTTTAACGTATCGGTATATAGTTTGTAAGAGTCCCGGATGTATTTAACGGCATCGTATTCTGTCCAATTCTTGGATCTCTCATACTCAGGACGATAATTTAACATGAAATTTTCTAGTTCTTTACCGGTTAATTCTGTGTTTTTCTGAATTAGTGACTCATTAAAAAACCCATCTATTTCTGTTTGCTGCATTTCTGTTGCATAGTATTTCCCAAAGCGCCTGGCTTTCTTAGGTGTACTGCCAAATAGTTCATATAACGCGGTTAATGGAGTAAAAATATAAGAAAGCAAAGGTGGCTTTCCTGCATAAAATGATCCTTGATTTCTAAATTCTTTCTTGATTCCATCGAGTTCTGCCTTTTTTGACTGCCCGCGGATATCTACCTGGTTTAAAGTGGTTCCTGACATATTAAGGTAAACAATCATATCACGCGCAGATAGCACAGCTACCTGTTTATCTGTAAAGTCACGTTTAATCACTATCAGGGTATCCCCCACTAAGGCTCTGATCTGAAATAACCCTAAATCATTACTTCCTACGGTATATCCTGATCGTTTATTGGTTATTTCTGCCAATGCAATCCTGTTATTTGACCCACTAGCCATCACTACACCGTTTAATTGAAACTCTTGCTGCGCCATAGCAGCAGTAGATACCATGAAAAATAGGATAGATAGGAATAGACTTTTTAATAGGAAAACTCTCATTTTATAGGCTGTATTTGATGTAAATTTAACCATTGTTAATGAATCTACTTGCTAAATAATGTTAAAAAACACAGCTTCACCCTGGTTATCTAGCAATATTATGCATACATCTCAACCATTTTAACAATAAATTATATCTTTGCACATGATAAAATCAATGACAGGCTATGGCCTGGCCTCTACAGATCAGGAAAATACAAAATTTGCCGTAGAGATAAAATCCTTGAACAGCAAGTTTTTGGAGCTTAATTTGAAATTGCCGCGTGCTTATGCAGATAAAGAACTGCTGCTGCGCAACATTTGCAGCAAAGAAATTGAACGTGGAAAGGTAAATGTTTCGATCAATATTGAACGAAGTGAAGAAAACCTGAAGGGTGCAACTATAAATGCAGCATTATTAAGCAAATATTACAAGCAACTTGAGGCTATAAACATTGATTTAGGTGCAAATTCAAACAATTTATTACAAGCTGTTTTAAGCTTTCCTGATGTAATTAGCTATACTGAAGAGGTGGTTAATGAAGGTGAATGGGAGGTTTTACAACGTACATTCAATGCTGCATTAGAGAATTTCAATCAATTTAGGGCAACCGAAGGTGCCGTTCTTAAAGAAGATCTGGAATTACGGATCAAAAATATCCTTGATTTTTTTGCGCAAATTGAAGTTCTAGCGCCTTTGCGTATCCCGCAAATTAAGGCAAGACTGAACCAGTTTTTAGAGGAAAATGCAGCAAAAATCACTGTAGACCAGAATCGCTTAGAGCAGGAATTGATCTATTATATAGATAAACTTGATATTACGGAAGAAAAAATACGCCTGAAAAGTCATTGCGACTATTTTACCGAAACGCTGAAAAGCAAGGATGCAAATGGTAAAAAACTTGGTTTTATCTCTCAGGAAATAGGAAGAGAAATCAATACTATGGGAGCAAAAGCAAATGATGCGCAGATACAACAACTGGTTGTGGGCATGAAAGAGGAGTTGGAAAAGATAAAAGAACAGTTGTTAAACGTTATTTAAACGTAGAAACAAATCATTTTTCCCTGTTAAATCAATTAAAATTGGACGAACAGGGACTCAAGAATAGATATACATCGAATGATACAAGGTAAACTTATAATATTTTCTGCACCTTCTGGCGCAGGAAAAACTACAATTGTTAAGCATTTACTGGAAAAATTTCCAAGCATATGCTTCTCCATATCTGCTACAACGAGAGAGTCCAGAGGTGATGAACAACATGAGAAGGACTATTATTTCATCTCTCAAGAGGCTTTTTTACATAAAGTTGCGCATCAGGAATTTGTAGAATTTGAAGAGGTTTATAATGGCACTTTTTATGGCACCCTGAGGTCTGAAATAGAAAGAATCTGGGATTCTGGCAAGCATGTTATTTTTGATATTGATGTGGAGGGCGGCCTTCGTTTAAAACGTAAGTATGAAGATGATGCTTTGGCTATATTTGTGCAGCCACCTTCGCTGGAAGTCTTAAAGGAAAGATTAAGCGGACGCGGAACGGATAGCCAGGAAAAACTTCAGGAAAGATTTATCAAAGCGGAGAAGGAACTTAAATATGCGGATAAATTTGATGTAGTCCTTAAAAACTATGATTTACAAACGGCTTGCCTGGAAGCTGAAAAATTAATAGCTGATTTTATCAGCAAATAAAACTTAAAGATAAGGATGGCAAAAACAGGCTTATTTTTTGGCTCCTTTAATCCCATTCATATGGGACACTTGGTGATTGCCAGCTATATGGCTAATTTTACTGACCTTGATGAAGTTTGGCTGATTGTTTCGCCCCATAACCCGCTTAAGAATAAAAGTGGGCTGGGAAATATGTATGACAGGCTGGAAATGGCCCGTTTAGCAACGGAACCAGCAGAGCACATCAAGGTGAGTGATATTGAATTTAAGCTTCCGCAACCTTCTTATACGATAGATACGCTAACGCATCTCAGGGAAAAATATCCATCAAAAGAGTTTGTGCTGATTATGGGTGCAGATAATCTTTCTTCATTAAAAAAGTGGAAGAATTATGAGGTATTGCTAAAGAATTACCAGATCTATGTTTATCCCAGGCCGGGTTCAGATCTTTCAGAATGGCAGGACCATCCTTCGGTCACATTAACAGAAACGCCTCAAATGGAGCTTTCTTCAACTTTTATAAGAAAATCTTTAAAAGAGGATAAGAATATCCAGTTTTTGGTTCCTGATAATGTGATCGCTTTTATGGATAGTAAAAATATGTACCGGTCCCGCTGATATTTTAGCGGTGGATCAGGAATATTGTTGGTTTTTTATGCAGGTCAATACGCTCTGTACGCCATTGGCCAATAGATTGTGACCTGATGTATTCATCTTCGCCAGTAATATTGCAGGCTACACAAAGCATGGTTTGTGCTGCAGTGTTTTTGATAATATCTTCAAATAAATGGTTATTCCTGAAAGGGGTTTCTATGAATAACTGGGTTTGCTTTTCTTTTTCTGCTATCTTTTCTAATTCTTTGATCCTTTTGACGCGTTCTACCTTGTCTATAGGTAAGTAGCCATGAAAAGTAAAGCTTTGACCGTTAAATCCGGAAGCCATTAATGCAAGTAAAAGTGAGTTTGGCCCTACTAATGGAACTACTTTAATACCCCTTTTGTGTGCTTCTGAAACAATTTCAGCACCTGGATCTGCTACACCAGGACATCCGGCTTCGCTCATTAATCCTACATCTTTTCCAGTCATCAATTCCTTAAAGTAAGGAACCATAGAGTCATTACGCTTATGTTTACCATAATCGTGAATAGTTAATTCGCTTTGCGGCATTTTTAAGCCTGCCTCTTTTAGAGATTTCCTGGCAGTTTTTTCATTCTCTACAATATAGGTATCAATTGCATTAATGGTATCAATCAGGTAGGGAGTGAATGATTTTGCTGAGGCATTCTCTGCTAATGGTACAGGAATCAGGTATAATACGCCTTTTTTCATTTATATGTTGTTTGTGTATATGTTTATGAAGTTACGTCAGGGCAACGGCTAATGTTTGTATTTTGTAATACTCCTGCGGATTTCATCTAAATAATTTGATCTTGGTATTGTTTATGTGTTATTAATCAGTGGATGCTGTACTTATAAGCAGGCCGCAACAAATCAATAATAACTACAAAAGAAAAGAATAAATATTTGTAAAGAGAAAATAAGGCTTAAATATTGGCTTTTAATCTAGTTATAAATTTAAAAACAGCCCTTTGCCTGGGAATTTTCGTAAATTGTTTATCGGTTAACATAAATACAAAATCTGTATTTTAATTCATTAACCAAAATAATCAGGCATTTATTAGCTAATTGCCAATTATATTATCTCCCTGATTAAACTATTGCAAAATTTTATACTCATATTGATACTAAGTTAGGTTAGTAATTTAAATAAACACACAAATGAAAAACATGATCAAATTGCCGGCTGTGATCCTGGGGCTCATGCTCCTTTTCACCGGCATCACGCAGAAAGCGATGGCCCAGGATGATGACATTTCCCTGGAAACATTTTATGATGAACTAGCTCCTTATGGTTCTTGGTTACAGGACCCTGAATATGGGTATGTATGGCGGCCAGATGTAAATCAAAATGATTTCAGACCGTATTATACGGATGGACGATGGGTAATGACGGAATATGGAAATACCTGGGTATCTGATTATGAATGGGGCTGGGCACCGTTTCATTATGGACGTTGGGTAACTAACCGTTTCAACCAATGGATCTGGATTCCTGATACTGTTTGGGGCCCTGCCTGGGTAAGCTGGAGAAGTGGTGGCGGATATTATGGCTGGGCACCGCTTGGCCCTGGTTTTGACATGAGTATTGGCTTTAATGGTGGTAGTTATAATACACCGAATGACTGGTGGGTGTTTATCCCCCAGATTAGTATTTACAGCAATCGCTACCCACGCTATTCTAACAGGAATATCACGATCATTAATCAGACAACTTATATTAATAACCGGTACGGCCGGAATAATTATGGCTATTATACAGGGCCAAGAGCGGATGATATCAGAAGGGTAACGAATAGAGATGTAAGGGTTTACAGTACATCACGCGTGGATAGGCCTGGAAGAACAAGGATCACTAATAATAATGTAAATATTTATAATCCCAGAAGAGGCAGAGGCGGGGCGAATGGCAGACCTGGTCAGCCGGACAGAAATAATGGATCAGCACCTGCTCGCCCGCAGAATGGTGTACGTCCTGGTAATAATGGAAATGGCAGACCGGACCGCCCTGACAGAACGAATGGAGCAACACCTGCTCGCCCGGAAAATACGGTACGACCTGTAGAAAACGGAAATAGTAATAGCAGGCCAGGCCGTCCTGATAGAGCGAATCAGGGAAGAGGAAATAATATGCAGCGTCCTAATGAAAGTGTGAGAGGCGAGAATGACAGGCTTCAGCGGATACAACAACGTGATGGTCAGGAGCGTCAGCAACGTGACAATCAGCAACGCGAGCAGAGAGAAGGTCAGCAGCGCCAGGAACAACAGCAACGTGACAATCAGCAACGTCAGCAGAGAGAAGGTCAGCAGCGCCAGGAACAACAGCAACGCGATAATCAGCAACGTCAGCAGAGAGAAGGTCAGCAGCGCCAGGAACAACAGCAACGCGATAATCAGCAGCGTCAGCAGAGAGAAAGTCAGCAGCAACAAACAAGACCTGCCAGAACAGAAGGACAGGCACAACCGCCTGCAAGAACGGAATCTTCCAGGTCTGGCAGAGGCGGAAGAGGGAACTAAATAAGCAGAAATAAAAACCGGCAATACGACCGGTTTTTATTTTATATATTATATTTATCTTTGCAGCCGCATTGAGCAATTTGCTTAACCCCTTATGATCCACCCCGAAATAGAAAAAAGAAAAACATTTGCCATTATTAGTCACCCGGATGCCGGAAAAACAACTTTAACTGAAAAGTTCCTGTTGTTTGGAGGGGCCATTAATACCGCAGGTGCTGTAAAGCGAAATAAAGCGAATCAAAGTAGTACTTCAGATTTTATGGAGATCGAGAAACAACGTGGAATTTCCGTTGCGACTTCTGTAATGGGCTTTGAGTATAAAGACAAGAGAATCAATATCCTGGATACACCAGGTCACAAAGATTTTGCGGAAGATACTTACCGGACCTTATCTGCTGTAGATAGCGTGATTCTAGTTGTTGACTGTGTAAAGGGTGTGGAGGAACAAACAGAGAAGTTAATGGCAGTTTGCCGGATGCGGAATACCCCGGTAATTATCTTTATCAATAAGATGGACCGTGAAGGTAAAGATGCATTTGACTTACTGGATGAGATTGAAAATAAGCTTAATATTAGTTTATGCCCGCTTTCATGGCCAATTGGACAAGGACATACTTTTAAAGGAGTTTATAGTATATATGACAAACACCTAAATCTTTTTGAGCCGGATAAGACTAAGATTGCTGCATCAGTAATTGCGGTAAATGATCTTAATGATGCTAGCTTGATAGAGTTTCTTAAACCTGCTGAACTGGAAGGATTAAAAGAAGATCTTGAACTGGTAGATGGTGTTTATGGAAAACTTGATCAGGATATGTATACAGAAGGGCTGCTTGCTCCTGTGTTTTTTGGCAGTGCAATTAACAACTTTGGGATTAAAGAACTTCTGGATACCTTCATTAACATTGCCCCAAGCCCAAGAAGCAGGGAAGCAGAGCAACGTGAAGTATTGGTGGAAGAAAAGAACTTCTCTGGATTTGTATTTAAAATTCATGCCAATCTTGATCCTAAGCACCGTGACCGTATCGCGTTCTTAAGGATTTGCTCAGGTAAATTTGAAAGAAATAAATTTTATTACCATACCCGCCAGGGCAAAAAGTTAAAGTTTTCTAATCCAATGGATTTCATGGCGAATGAGAAAAGCATTGTGGAAGAAGCCTGGCCTGGTGATGTAGTTGGATTATATGATAGTGGAAACTTTAAAATTGGCGACACTTTAACAGAAGGTGAACAGTTGCAATTTAAAGGCATTCCGAGCTTCTCTCCTGAGATTTTTAAAGAGGTAGAGAACAAAGATCCATTGCGTACAAAACAACTAGAGAAGGGCATACAACAGCTTACTGAAGAAGGTGTAGCACAATTGTTTACACAACAGCCAGGTAATAGAAAAATAATTGGTGCGGTTGGTGACCTTCAGTTTGAAGTAATTGCTTTTAGACTGGAGCATGAGTATGGTGCAAAAGCACATTTCCGCATGTTAAGCTATACCAGGTCTAACTGGGTAACTTCTACGGATAAGAAGAAGTTAGAAGAGTTTGTAAAACGTAAGCAAATGCATGTTGGAGAGGATAAAGATGGTAATCCTGTATTTTTAGCAGATAATGATTTTATGATTAACATGACTAAAAGAGATTATCCTGATATTGAATTCCATAAGACTTCAGAGTTCAAATAAGAATTGCAAGAGTACACAGTTAAATCTTGTTTTTGAGTTTCGAAGCAAGATTTAATGATGAAATATCCGTTTAAAACAGAAAGGGTGCCTGAGAAATCAGGCACCCTTTCTGTTTGATGTACCGTCTGCTTTACAGATCAAACGGATTTACTGGTTCAAAAGAACCTATTTTAATTTACTTAATGCAGCTTTGATACGAGGGATCATTTCCTGGATACCTTCTAATGAGCAGCCGCCAACTGATGCACGGAACCATGGCGTATGTTCATCTGTGCCGAAACAAGAGAAAGGAACTAATGCCGCTTGCGCTTCTTTGATCAGGTAAGAATTAAGATCTGTACTGTCTTTTAATAATTCACCGTCAGCAGTTGTTTTACCCAGATAATCAATTTTTAAAGTTAAGTAGATTGCGCCCATAGGAACAATGGCATCTACAGCAAAACCATCGTTTTTTAAGTCTTGAAAACCATTATATAAAGCATCCAGGCTTAACTGAACTTGTTTCTTAAACGAAGTTAAAAATTGATCTACCAGGTTTTTGTCAGCGAAATAATTAGCTACAGCTACTTGCTCTGCTTTTGGTGCCCAGGCACCAATATGTGTTAGCAATGCTTTCATTTTAGCCACCACATGTGCCGGGCCAAATCCCCAGCCTACACGTACACCTGTTGCAGCAAGGCATTTAGAGATTCCATCAATATAAATTACGTAATCTTTTAATTCCGGACGTAAGCTTACTGGGTTAATATGTTCTTTTCCGAAAGTAAGCAAAGAATAGATCTGATCATACATGATGTATAATGGTTTCTCTGTTGCTGATCTTGATTTATTTTCTTCGATTACCATATCACAGATTTCTTCCAGCTGTTCTTTGGTGAACATCGTACCAGTTGGATTAAGCGGAGAACATAATGCCAGTAAAGTAGCGCCTTTAACATGTGGTTTTAGCAAGGCTGCTGTTGGCATAAAGTTAGTTTCTGCGGTAGTTTCTACTGCTACACCATTTGCCGAAGAAAGGTGGCAATAATGGTTGTTATTCCATGATGGTGCCGGGTAAATAACTTTATCTCCAGGATCTACTAATGCCAGGTAAGTGGCGTAAATCAACGGTCTTGAACCTCCTGAAACAAGAATTTCATTTGCTTTATAGTCTAGATCATATCTATCTTTTAAAACGCCGACAATTGTTTCACGCAGGGCCAGGATACCATCAGCTGGAGGGTAGTTGGTATGATTTTGATGATATGCTTTTATAATTTCATCTTTTAATTCTGCAGGAATAGGAAATATTGACGGATCAAAATCGCCGATAGTCAGATTTGCAATGTTAGCACCCTTACTCTTCAATTCATTAACTTCGTTACCAATTTTAATGATCTCTGAGCCAATAAGTGAATTTGCTAATACCGATACATTCATTTTTTTATATATTAATGGTTAGAATTAAGCCAGCAATTGTTGAATGGCTGATTTTGTTTTTTCAAAATTAAACTGATCGAGGATCACCTCCATCATTTCCGTTATTTCCGGGTTGCAGAGGTTTCCAATACTTCCTTCATGGGTGTGGTTAACCTGCAGACCTGGTTCAAAAGTTCCATTTTCAATAGTCTCTCCTACTATTTTATAGGCTTCTCTGAAAGGAACACCTTTTAAGGCAAGATCATTAACAACCTCTACACTAAACAAGTAAGCGTACTTTTTGTCTGACAAAATATCATCTTTAATTTCGATATGCTGCAACATGTAGGCTGTCATTTCCAAACATTCGTTTAAAGATGTAATAGAAGGGAAAAGATTTTCTTTTAGTAATTGAAGATCGCGGTGGTAACCTGATGGCAAATTAGTTGTCATTAGGGCGATTTCATTAGGCAATGCCTGGATTTTATTGCAGCGGGAACGGATCAGCTCAAAAACATCAGGATTTTTTTTGTGCGGCATGATGCTCGATCCTGTGGTGAGTTCATCGGGAAATTTGATAAAACCGAAGTTCTGATTAATGAACAAGCATACATCCATTGACATTTTAGCTAATGTTGCAGCGATTGATGACATAGCCTGAGCCAGTATCCTTTCGGTTTTACCCCTGCCCATTTGCGCATAAACTACATTGTAATTTAGGTTTTCAAATCCTAAAAGTGTAGTGGTCATTGTTCTGTTCAAAGGGAAAGATGAGCCATACCCTGCGGCAGAACCTAAGGGATTTTTATTACAGATTTTCCAGGCGGCAAGCATAACTTCCATATCATCGACCAGGCTTTCTGCATAGGCACCAAACCAAAGTCCAAAAGAAGAAGGCATTGCAATTTGCAAATGTGTATATCCTGGCATCAATTTGTCCTTGTGGGTCTCACTAAGGGCGGTTAGCTGCTGAAAAAGACTGACAGAATTACCAACTATTTCTTCAATGCTGTCCCTGAAAAACAATTTCAGGTCTACCAGTACCTGATCATTGCGTGATCTTCCGCTATGGATCTTTTTTCCTGCTTCTCCGATACGTTTTGTAAGTAACCACTCTACTTGTGAATGAACGTCTTCTACAGTATCTTCAATTATGAATTGGCCTGCTTCTATCTCAGCATAAATATTTTTAAGCTCTTTTTTTATTTCACTAAGTTCTGCTGCGGTAAGCAGACCGATACTTTCCAGCATTTCTACATGCGCAAGAGAGCCCAAAACATCAAAAGCAGCCATTTGCAGATCCAGCTCTCTGTCTTTACCTACGGTAAAACTTTCAATATCCTTGTTTACTTGTATATTTTTTTGCCAGATCTTCATTGATATCTAAATTTCCTTTGTTAACGGTCTTTATAAATCCGGAGATTCCGAAGTCACCGGACCGCAATTAATAGTTGGCGCAAAAATACAATAATTACCCAAAATAGAAGAGGGTATAATGGAAAGATCATGTGTAACCAAATTGCATACCTCTTGATTATCATGATAGATTTTACTAATAAATCAATATTTTAGTAAAATAGAACCTAAACAAATGAATAAATTAAAATTTCTAATTTTATTACTGCTTTTCTCCCCGCTCTCCAAAGCTGTGGCTCAGCAAAAGCCACCACTTAGCTGGAAAGATGTTTCCAAATGGAATTATATCAGAAATTTTAACACTAGCCTTTCGCCTAATGGTCAATGGCTGGCTTGGGTAACCGGACCTAATGAAGGCGACTTGCAGGTGATCCTGAAAAAAACTACAGATACGGCTAAACTAAATTTTCCTATAGGTGCCACGCCTGCAGATATTAGTTTTTCTACTGATTCTAAATTTGCTGCATTTAAAGTGACTGGAAAAGATGCCGAAGTAAAAGCGGCAAAAAAGACGATGAAACCCGTTTATGATCAACTGATGGTGGTTTCTATCCCCGGAAATGTAAAAACTACGTTTGAGAAAGTAAAAACTTTTAACTTTTCTAATGAAGCGCCAGAATGGCTCGCTATCCAGTTTAGCCCTGCAGAAAATGCAGCGAAAGATAAAGACGCACCTAAGGGTACTGACCTCTTATTGTATCAGCTTCAGACAAAGAAAAGCTTTAACCTGGGCAGTGTGTCTGAATTTGCTTTTAATAAAACAGGCAGCTTTTTAGCCTATATCATTGATGCAAACGGACAAAATGGGAATGGTATCTTTTTAAGAGATTTAAAAACGGGGATTACTACCGCATTAGATAATGATAAATCGGTTTATAAAAATTTGAAATGGAATGAGCAGGGAGATGCTTTCGCGTTATTGAAATCTAATAAGAATGATAAGTATAAGGAAGATGTGTATACCGTAATCGGGATTAATAAAATTAAGGGCGATCAAACTAATAAGGTTTTATATACTGGCATTGACCAGCCGGGCTTTCCTAAAACGATGGGCATTAGTGGAAACAGCACGCCTTATTGGTCTGACGATCAGCGCATGATATTTTTTGGTGCTGCCGAACAGGAAAAAAAACCAGCTAAAACAGATAGTACGGCAACCGCTTCAAAAACGAAGGTTAAAGCAGATACGGGTGCTGTGGCTTTAAAGACGAAGGCTAAAACTGATAGTACCACAAAAGCTGCAATAAAAACAGATAAGAAAAATGAAGCGGAGAAACCAGATATGATCATCTGGAACTGGAAAGATAAACGCTTGCAATCTGCTCAGTCTACCCAAGAAACAAGAGATAAGAACTTTAGTTTTTTAGGCGCTTACCGGCTGGAGGATAAAAAATTCATTTCGCTGGCAGATAGTAACCGCAGAAATACAATTATCCCACTAAAAAGGAATTTTGCCATTAGTTATGATAATTCTAATTATGAATTATCTGGAAATTTAGATGGGAAAAGCTATACGGATATCTATTTAATAGACCTTAAAACAGGGGTTAAAAAATTGATCTTTGAAAAATTCTATTCTTCTGGCCGCAGTCCTTTATCGGTTTCGCCGGATGGAAAGATGGCTTATTATGCGGCTGATGGGAACTATTTCACGATCAATTTAAGTACGCTGCAGAAATATGATTTAACGGGTAAAATTAAATCTTCTTTTATAGATGAGCTGGAAGATCACAATGTATCCAAACCTGTTACCCCTGCTTTTGGCTGGTCTGCGGATTCTAAATATGTACTGATTAAAGATAATTATGACCTGTGGCGCATTAGTGCGGATGGGAAAAGTGTAACGGCGCTATCGGATAACTGGAAAGCTAAAAAGCAGGAAGTACGCAGCCGTTTTAGTCTTTATGAAGAGGAGAAAGGAGCTGATTTTTCTAAAGATCAGTATTTTAGTATTTTTAATACAGTGAATAAGCAATCTGGCTTTGGTGTTTTAACCGCAGGATCGAATAAGATTAAAGCATTGTTTATGGATGATCATAATTATGGGAACCTGCAAAAGGCAAAGAATGCTGGTACCTTTATCTATTCCAAAGAGAATAACCAGCAATCGCCAGAGTTTTTTGCTGCAAATACCCCTAGCTTAACCGCAGCGAAACAGGTCACTAAAAACACCCCGGATCAGGAGAAATATGCCTGGTCTGCCGGGGTTAAGTTAATCAGCTATGTGAGTGCTGATGGAGACTCTTTACAGGCTGCACTATACTTGCCTGCTAATTATATAGCAGGAAAAAGCTATCCTACAATTACTTATATCTATGAAAGATTAACAGATAACCTGAATTATTATACTATGCCTGTGTTTCCGGGTGGTGGATTTAATAAGTCCATTTATACCAGTAATGGTTATGCGGTGCTGATGCCAGATATCAAATATAAACTGAATGACCCTGGTATGTCTGCTGTTGCCTGTGTAGTGCCGGCTGTGAAAGCGGCTATTGCAACAGGTATTGTGGACGAGAAAAAGGTAGCTATTCACGGTCATTCCTGGGGAGGGTATCAAACTTCTTTCCTGATCACGCAGACAAATATTTTTAAGGCTGCTGCTGCCGGTGCGCCTTTAACCAATATGATTAGCATGTATAGCTTGATTTACTGGAATAGTGGCGGGACCAACCAGGCAATCTTTGAAGCGAGCCAGGGCAGGTTAACACCGGGTTATTGGGACAATTGGGATGCTTTTACCCGCAACTCTCCGGTCTATCATATTAAAAAAGTACAAACTCCATTATTGCTGTTGCACAATGATAAGGATGGAGCGGTAGACTTTACCCAGGGGATAGAATTTTACAATGGTTTAAGAAGGTTAAATAAACCTGTAGTGATGATTACCTATAAGGGGGAAAATCATGGAATTGCTAAACTGCCTAACCGTAAGGATTATGCAGTGCGGATGATGGAGTATTTTGATTATATGCTGAAAGATAAACCAGCACCAGATTGGTGGGAAAAAGGGGTTAGCCGTTTAGATATGGAAAAACACCTGGAGACCCGGTCTTTTGAAGAGTAAATGAATATAAACAGGCCTTGTCTGTACTGCTCCAAAGCAAATGATGTTTTGGAGTGGTATAAACAAGGCCTGTATAGTTAAAACCCGCTTTTATTTACCGTTGATTACGGGTTTAAGCATATTGATATAAATTTCAATTCCTTCGGCAATCTCCTTTACAAATACGTATTCATCAGCCATATGCGACCGCGCTGAATCGCCAGGCCCAACTTTAACAGAGGGTATGCTTAATAATGCCTGATCTGATGTGGTTGGTGATCCATAAGTAGTTCTGCCAAGTGCAATTCCTGATTGTACCAGCGGATGGCCTTTATCAATAGAAGATGGTTTTAAACGAATAGACCTTGGTTTTACCTCACAGTCTACATTAGTTCTGATAATTTTCAGCACCTCTTCATTGGTGTAAGCATCAGTTACGCGTACATCAACTGTAAAAGTACAAGTAGCTGGTACGACATTATGCTGTGAACCGGCGTTGATGATGGTAACGGACATTTTTAGCGGCCCGAAAACTTCAGATACTTTAGAAAACCGGTAATTTCTAAACCAGTCCATATCTTTTAATGCCTTATAAATGGCATTGTCCCCTTCTTCTCTTGCTGCATGGCCTGCTTTTCCGGTTACGGTGCAGTCTAATACAAGCAACCCTCTTTCTGCAATAGCCAGGTTCATTTCTGTAGGTTCCCCTACAATCGCAAATTCTAGCGCTCCCAAATCAGGGATAACACATTCTAAACCGTTATTTCCAGAAATTTCCTCTTCTGAGGTAGTGGCCAGGCAAATATTATAAGATAGCCCTTCCTGTTCGTAAAAATATAGAAAAGCAGCGATCAGGGAGACTAAACATCCGCCAGCATCATTACTTCCTAATCCATATAACCGTCCATCTTCGATATCTGGTGCATAAGGATTGCGGGTATAGCCAGAATTAGGCTTAACCGTATCATGGTGAGAATTTAGAAGAACTGTGGGCTTGGCTGCATCGAAATGCTTGTTATAAGCCCATATGTTGTTTAATTTACGGTGTATCTTAATTTGTCTGTCCTGCAAAAATTGCCCGATCAGATCAGCAGTTTTATCTTCTTCTTTACTGAAGGACTGGATACTGATCAAATTTTTTAACAATTCTAAACTATCCTCTTGCAGTTTTTTTATCATAAATCTATTCCTTTGTATATAATGCGCCAGCTTTAAGGGCTGACAGCTTAATGCCTTTAATCAGAGAGGAACTGAAGCCGTTATGCTCCATTTCATTTAAACCAGCAATGGTACATCCCTTTGGCGAAGTTACTTTATCTATTTCTTGTTCTGGATGAGATTGCATCTGTAATAACAGGTCTGCTGCTCCTTTTGCCGTTTGTACAGCCATTTTTAACGCTACATCAGCATGAAAACCAATCTCTACCCCTCCTTGTGAAGCGGCACGGATGGCGCGTAAAAAGAAGGCAATCCCGCAAGCACATAATGCAGTAGCGGCAGTCATCAGGTCTTCATTTATCTTTACTACGGCACCTACGGTCTCAAACATCTTAACCACTTCTTCTACATGATCTGAAGAAGCATTGTCTGTAGCTACGCAGGTCATGGATTGCCCGATGGCGATTGCCGTATTGGGCATCGCACGGATCACTTCTAGTCCTTCCTGTAGTTTATTCCGGATATCTGCACAGCTTACTCCTGATGCAACAGAAATAACCATGTGCTTATTAATATCTATTACTCCAGCAATTTGTTCCATCAGCTGATTAAGCTGTTGTGGCAACACGGCAAGCACAATTACATCTGATGCGGCAACAACTGCCGCGTTATCAGTGCTTATGATAAACCCTTTTTCTGCAAATTCTGCCAGGCCACTGATATTTCTCCTGGTCATGCTAATCTGGCCGGGTGTTGCATAATTGGCTTTAACTAATCCTTTTGCCAGTGAAACCCCAATGTTCCCACTGCCTAATATGGCTATCTTACCTGTAAAATTATTCATGGCTAATCAATTAAACGCGTTCCAAAACTGCCTGTATTTATTTGAGGTAATTCATCAGCTTTCCCGATGTAGACGGCTTTAACACCTTGTCCGATAGCCTCAAAGGCATTATGCAATTTAGGGATCATTCCACCAGAAACAATGCCTTGTTGCTGCAAAGTTTCAAAATCGTTTCTTTTAATTTCAGTAACCACTGAAAGATCATCATCTACATCTTTTAGCACTCCTTTTTTCTCAAAGCAGTAGACTAAACTTGTTTCATATCGGGTAGACATGGCTACGGCTACCGCTGATGCAATAGTATCAGCATTGGTGTTTAGCAACTGGGTATCGCCGTCATGCGTAATTGCACATAGTACGGGTACCAAATTGCCTTTTAGCAAACTATCTAAAGTTGTCACCGAAACCGAAGAATGATCCAGATCACCTACAAAACCGTAGTCGATAGTCCCAACTGGCCGTTTAACAGCTTTAATCACATTTCCGTCTGCTCCGCTCATCCCTATTGCATTACAACCTTTGGCCTGAAGCTGTGCAACCATATTTTTATTGATCAAACCTGCATAAACCATAGTGACGATCCTTAATGTTTCAATATCAGTTATTCGCCTTCCTTCTACCATTTTAGGCTCAACACCTAAAGAAACGCCTAATTCTGTTGCAATTTTACCGCCACCATGAACCAGGATCTTATCACCGGGCAATGCTGTAAAATCAAGGAGGAACTGATGTAGCTTCTCTGAATTATCAATTACATTACCACCTATTTTTATGACCGTTAATTGCTTCATGTTTTATGTTTTGGATTCGTTAAATACAACGGATTAAATGGTGGCTGAGGACAAGTTTTCTAACAAGTTCTTTAAAACAGCCTGTGCCGCCCATAAACGGTTTCCTGCTTCATGGATCACTAAAGAATTTGGTCCGTCTAAAATTTCTGAAGATAATTCTAAATCCCTGCGGACAGGCAAACAGTGCATTACTTTTGCGTCATTTGTATCTTTTAGTTTATCATTGGTCATCATCCATCCTTCTGGAAAAGGAAGAACTTTTCCATACTCTTTAAAGCTTGACCAGTTTTTTACATAGATGTAATCTGCCCCTTTAAGTGCTTCATCCAGATCATATGAAATCTTAGCTCCGGGAGTGAAATCTTCCGAAAGCTCATACCCTTCTGGTTGTACGATCGTAAAATCTACCATATCTTCTTGCTGTGCTTTACACATCCATTCAGAAAAAGAATTGGGAACTGCTTGTGGTAACGCTTTTACATGGGGTGCCCATGCCAGTATAACCTTAGGTTTACCTGTACCTTTCCAGGTTTCTTTTATCGTAACCAGATCTGCCAAACTTTGAAGCGGGTGACGGGTGGCGCTTTCCAGACTCACTAACGGTACACCGCAATATTTAATAAACTTATTAAAAAAATCTTCGTTGTAATCTTCGTCTCTATTGGCCAATTTTGGAAAAGAACGCAGACCCAGGATATCACAATACTGTCCCATTACGGCAGCAGCTTCCCGGATATGCTCTACAGTGGTACCGTTCATCACCACTCCATCTTCGGTTTCTAAAGCCCATCCTTCTTTATCCATGTTCATGACCATTACACTCATTCCCAAGTTTATGGCTGCTTTTTGGGTACTTAAACGGGTACGAAGGCTAGGATTCAGGAATACAAGGCCCAGCGTTTTGTTTTTACCCAAATGCTGATGAATGTATGGGCTTTCTTTTAATGCCAGGGCATCTTTTATCAGTTGGCTGATGTCTTCAACATCATTTACAGAGGTGAATTGGTTCATCCTTTTAAAGCGATTTTAAAGTTTTCTAAAAAGTGATCTGCTTGTTCTTTTGTCAGGTTTAATGCAGGTAATAACCTAATTACATTAGGTTTAGCCTCTCCTGTAAAGATATGCTGTTTAAATAATAAGTTCTTTTTCACCTGTGATAGTTCTTCGGGAAGATCAATACCAATCATCAGGCCGCGTCCCCTTACTTCTTTTATTTCTTCTATCTTTTTTAATTCAGTGATCAGGTAATCGCCAATTTTCCTGGCATTTTCCATCAGGTTATCTTGCTCCATTACTTCTAATACGGCTAATCCTGCTGCACAGGCCAGGTGGTTACCGCCAAAAGTAGTACCCAGCATATAGTGCCAGGGCTTAAATTTTGCTGCAATGGAGATACCGGCAACAGGAAAACCATTTCCCATTCCTTTAGCCATAGTATACACATCTGCATTTACACCCGCGTAATCATGAGAATAGAAATGTCCGGTTCTTCCGTATCCGCATTGCACACTGTCTGCAATATATACTGCGTTATATTGATCACACAGCGAACGGATCAATTGCAGAAAACTAACAGATGCTTCTTTAATACCACCAACCCCTTGTATCCCTTCAATAATCACTGAACTAATTTCGTTTCCAAAATCTTCAAAGGCTTGTTTTAATGCGGCTTCATCATTAAATGGAAGAAAAACAATATTTTCAGTTTCGTTAACAGGGGCAATAATCTTTGGGTTATCTGTTGCAGAAACAGCCAAGGAAGTTCTGCCGTGAAAAGCGCCTTTAAAAGCAATTACTTTTTTCCTTCCATTATAGAAAGAGGCCATTTTTAACGCATTTTCATTGGCTTCTGCACCTGAATTACATAAAAATAACTGGTAATCAGTTTTTCCTGATACTTTTCCAAGCTTTTCTGCAAGTTCTACCTGCAAAGGTATTTTTACAGAATTGGAATAAAAGCCAACTTTATTTAGCTGGTCTGTTAAACGTTTAACATAGTGAGGGTGGGTATGACCGATAGAGATTACAGCATGTCCGCCATAAAGGTCCAGGTATTCCTGGCCTTCAGCATCCCATACGGTACTGCCCTGGGCTTTAACTATTTCTATATCATTTAAAGGGTATACATCAAATAAGTTCATCTTTTTAAGCTTTTACCTGGTTGTTTACAGGTGATTAATAAAACAAGAATTGGATTTTAAGGTTATCGCAACACGCTTAAAAAGCGGTTGCTTTAAGCCGCAGCCCTTGTCTTTCTTCTAAACCAAACATTAAGTTCATATTTTGAACTGCCTGTCCGCTTGCCCCTTTCAGTAAATTGTCAATGATACTGATGATTAAAAGCTTGCTGCCATGTTTTTCTACATGAACTAATCCTTTATTGGTATTTACCACTTGTTTGAGGTCGATATTTTTCTTGCTTACATGTGTAAAGGGATGTGAAGCGTAAAAAGATTCATATAAGTCTTGTGCCTGTTCTGCACTAAGATCACTTTCTACATACATCGCTGCTAAAATACCTCTCGTAAAATCTCCGCGCTGCGGGATAAAATCAAGGGATACATTAAATGCTGGATCAAGCTGTAATAAGCTTTCTCCTATTTCATTTAAATGCTGATGTTCAAAAGCTTTATATACAGAAAGGTTATTGTTGCGCCAGCTAAAATGAGAAGTTCCGGAAAGGCTCTGCCCTGCCCCGGTAGATCCCGTTGTTGCGCTAATATGCACATCGCTTTTTAGCAGTCCTTTTGCAGCCAGGGGCAATAATCCCAACTGGATACAGGTGGCAAAACAGCCTGGATTAGCAATAAAAGAAGCGTTTTTAATACGTTCCCTGTTTAATTCTGGTAAACCGTAGATCCAATCCTCTCCTGCAGCTTCGGCTAACCTGAAATCCTGGCTCAGATCAATGATTTTAATGCCTGGGGCAATCGGGTTAGCAGATAAGAATTTCTTTGCATCGCCATGTCCTACACATAAAAAAAGCACATCAATGGCAGAGGAAAGCGCTGCTGTGAAACGCAAATCTGTATCTCCGGTCAAATCAGTATGTACATCAGAGATCAAATTGCCTCCATTGCTTTTACTGTGTACAAAGATTATTTCTACGTCTGGGTGATTGACTAGCAGACGCAGCATTTCACCGCCGGTATAACCTGCACCGCCTACAATACCTGCTTTAATTTTCATCGCCATTCACTTTATGCCAGATCATGACTTGATTACCAAATATCTTAGAAAATCCTTTTACGTCTTCTCCGCTCCAAGAGTTGTTCATTTCTCCATAGCTGCCAAATTTATTGCTCATCAAATCATGGTCAGATTCAATACCGATGATATGAAAACGGTAGGGTAACAGTTCTACAAATACTTTTCCACTCACAGTGTGTTGGGTATCAGCAAGAAAAGCTTCCATATTACGCATCACAGGATCATGGAACTGACCTTCATGCAGCCAGTTTCCATAAAAAGAAGCCAATTGCTCTTTCCATGACAACTGCCATTTAGTTAAAGTATGTTTTTCTAAGGCGTGGTGTGCTTTGATGATTACCATCGGCGCAGCGGCTTCAAAACCTACACGGCCTTTAATACCAATAATGGTGTCTCCAACGTGGATATCACGTCCAATTCCATAAGGCTGTGCAATGGCTTGCAACGTTTGGATTGCAGTTACCGGGTCTAAAGTTTCTCCATCAATACCAACTAGTTCACCTTTTTCAAAAGTAAGTTCAAGTTTACGGCTTTCTGTTTCAGTAACTTGTGTTGGCCATGCTTCTTCAGGTAAAGTTTCATTAGAGGTTAGTGTTTCTTTACCTCCAACTGATGTTCCCCACAGTCCTTTATTGATAGAGTATCTCGCTTTTTCAGCACTGTATTCTACCCCGTGGTTGTTTAAATATTCTATTTCCGCTTCGCGGGATAATTTCAAATCTCTGATAGGTGTGATGATCTCTACGTTTGGAATGATAATGTTAAAAATCATATCAAACCTAACCTGGTCATTACCAGCACCTGTACTTCCATGTGCTACATAATCAGCACCGATCTTTTTAACATAATTTGCTATTGCTGTAGCCTGGCTAACACGCTCTGCACTTACAGAAAGCGGGTAGGTTGCATTTTTCAATACGTTTCCAAATATCAAATACTTTATACAGCCTTCATAATAATTAGCGGTCTCATCTACCACTGCATGGGAGGCTACACCTAAAGCATAAGCACGTTTTTCAATCTCTTCTAATTCTTCTTCAGAAAAACCACCTGTGTTCACAATCACTGAATGAACTTCTAATCCACGATCCTGTGCTAAATGAATACAGCAAAATGATGTATCTAAACCTCCGCTAAAAGCTAAAACTACTTTCTTTTTCATTATTATGTATGGTTTGTTAATGGTGATGAAGCTTGCATAAGGCTTATAATTTTTTAGGATGTAATCTTATGCAGGGTTCATTATTATGTACTATTGTTAATTCAGGAGCGCGCAAAACCAGGCATTCTCCAGGATATATAAATATTAACGGAACAATTGCTCCATTAAGTGTTGGGCAATCTATTATTTAAAGAACAAAGCAGATAAATACATCAGGGATTTTAACCCTCCTTTATCATCCGCTTTTGGTTTGAGCACTAACCGCTGTTTGATGCGCATAAAACGCTCATATAATTTGGGCTTGCGCTGTAGTTCTTCGGCAAATTTCTTTGCCACATCATGTTTCTGTGTAGCTGGGTCATATAACATCGCGGTACACATACAATTCTTGCGGTCTTTACTTTTCAGGATCTCAAAGTTCACACAGCTTTGACAGCCTTTCCAAAATTCTTCATCTTGCGTAAGTTCAGAATAGGTGACTGGCTCATAGCCCAGGTCAGAATTGATCTTCATCACTGCCAGACCGGTCGTTAAACCGAAGATTTTAGCCTTTGGGTATTTTATACGCGATAGTTCAAATATTTTTTCCTTGATCGTATGCGCTAGTCCTACCTTTCTATATTTAGGACTTACAACAAGACCTGAATTGGCCACAAACTGACCATGGCTCCATGTTTCAATGTAGCAAAAGCCCGCCCATGAGCCGTCTTTATGAAAAGCGATAACAGATTTCCCTTCGGTCATCTTTCCTGCAACATACTCAGGAGAGCGTTTAGCGATACCAGTACCTCGTGCTTTAGCCGATTCAGCCATTTCTTCACAGATTTCTTCTGCAAAAACACGATGTTCAGGAAGTGCAACCTGCACTATAAAATCGTTGATATTCATTAATAGTTAACGAAAAAAAATAAATATTCTGATTAATTGGTTTTGAAGAGGAACACTACCTCTAAGATTGAGTAAGATATAACTCAAATACGGGGTGTATAATTTTGCCGGCTAGTGGTTACATAGATGACAGGCTGCAAACGTTCAATATATAAACTTCTCGCAGCAATGTTTTTTGCTGTTACGATGGAAAGTTTATGTGTTGCCTGCTTTATCATTTTCTGTATAGATCCCGCTTTAAATTACTTTAAGGTGTAAAGATTTAAATAAATATTGAGTTGTGCAATACGTTTTTTGTTTTTTTACATTTAATCAACTGGTTTCCCGTGTGCTGACTCTCCTCAAAAGTACGCTTTATTTGAAAAAACACTGATTAAATTTATGTTAATTTTTTGATAAAAATTCTTTACACCTTATAAATTAGGATAATGGGACAATGGTCTTACCCTGATTTTATTTGTAAGTTTAGCATCTGGCGATAATGGGCCTGTAGAAAAACGAAATCCACTTACAGACAAAAAACGAATAGACATTATTGAAGAAACAATACCTATGAAAAAACTGATCTTCCTGTTATGGATAGCTTTTACCACAACTTTATCATCTGCTCAGGAAGTTAAAGAAGCAAGAAAAACCTTAGACACACTTAGTTCTAAAACTATGTGGGGAAGAGGGTATACCAAAGATGGGATGAAAAAAGCGGCAGATTATATACTGGCCAGGTTTAATGAATCTGGTTTGATGCCGATGACAGGAAATGACTTTAAACAACCTTTCTCCTACCCCGTAAATAGTTTTGCAGGAAAAATGGAGGCCACAGTAAATGGGCAAAAATTAATTCCGGGTAAAGATTTTATAGTAGATCCTGCAAGTGTAGGTCAGAAAAATAAAAACATCAAGGTTAGCCAGACGGACAGCAATACTTTTATGGCCATAGAACAGCGCCTGGTTCTCCGCTTACAAGATAAGCTAACCTGGTCTGTATCTCAAAAAATGGAAGATTATACGGTATTGCAATTGAATAAAAATGCGGTGGAGGGTAATCCTGAAAACGTTTCTATAGACATTGAGAATACTTTTATCCCAGAATTTAAGACCAGCAACATTTGCGGAATTATCAAAGGCAGCCGGGTACCAGACTCCTTATTACTTATCACTGCACATTATGACCATCTGGGCGGTATGGGAAACAACACGTATTTTCCTGGAGCAAATGATAATGCGAGTGGAATATCGCTATTGCTTAGCCTGGTAAAATATTATGCTGCAAACCCGCCGGCCTATAGTATTGGTTTTATTTGTTTTGCCGGAGAAGAGGCAGGATTACTAGGCTCTTCTTATTTTACTAAACACCCGCTGGTATCGCTCAATAAAATAAAATTCATGGTCAATGTAGATATGGTCGGTACCGGAGAAAAAGGCATTACGGTAGTGAATGCAACTTTACACCCCAAGGAATTTGCGCTGATAAATTCAATCAATGATCAGCATAAATACTTACCCAAAATTAATGCAAGAGGTAAGGCTGCCAATAGCGATCACTTTTTTTTCACCGAGCTGGGCGTTCCCGCATTTTTCATCTATACCCAGGGAGGAATTAGTGCCTATCATGATATCTATGATCAACCTGCTACCCTACCTTTTACTGCGTTTAATGATCTTTTCCATCTTTTTATTGATTTCAACGCAGCGCTCATGAATTAAACCATTCTTTATCGCTTTTCTGTCATTTATAGTTTTCTTGCGCTACATCAATGAACAAATTGATTGCACTATCGTTTATTTGTATAAACAATCAAATCGCTTATGTCATTATTATTATCTCCATTAAATATAAAGAACCTGAACTTAAAAAACAGGATTGTAGTTTCACCAATGTGCCAGTATTCTGCTGTGGATGGCTTTGCTAACGATTGGCATTTGGTACATTTAGGCAGCCGTGCCGTAGGTGGTGCATCGCTAATTATACAGGAAGCTACTGCAGTATCGCCAGAAGGCAGAATTTCTGCAGGTGATCTGGGGCTCTGGTCAGATGAGCAAGTTCCCTTTTTGAAAAGGATGAACGAATTTATTCATAAAAATGGTTCTATTGCTGGTATCCAGTTAGCACATGCGGGCAGGAAAGCAAGTTTTGATGTGCCCTGGAAAGGAAGTAAACAGATCTTAGAAAAAGACGGAGGCTGGAAAACAGTGGCACCTAGTGCAATTTCTTATCATGAAACGGATGAGCCGCCGGTTGCTTTAACTTTAGAAGGTATTGAAAAAGTAAAGGCAGATTTTAGGTCTGCTACAAAAAGAGTAATTGATGCCGGATACCAGGTGATAGAGATTCATGCCGCACATGGTTACTTGTTTCACCAATTTTTATCACCGTTAAGCAATTTACGTACAGATGAATATGGTGGAAGCTTTGAAAACAGGGCCCGCTTATTAATGGAAGTTACAGCGGCTGTGAAAGAAATATGGCCTGCTGAAAATGCTTTGTTTGTTCGCATTTCTGCAACTGATTGGGCAGATGGCGGATGGAACCTGGAAGAGTCTATTAAATTATCTAATTTGCTTAAGGCACAGGGGGTAGATTTGATTGACTGTTCATCGGGCGGAAATGTCCCTTACCAAAAAATCCCTGTTGGCCCTGGTTACCAGGTGGAGTTTGCAGAGGCGGTTAAAAAAGAAACTGGCTTGTTAACGGGTGCAGTTGGCCTAATTACCGAAGCACAACAAGCGGAAGATATTCTTAAAGAAGGAAAAGCGGATCTGATCTTTATGGCTAGAGAACTGTTAAAGGACGCTTATTTCCCTATGCATGCTGCGCAAGAATTAAATGATGATATCAAATGGGCAGAGCAATATGAGCGTGCTAAACCAAGAAAAAAGGATTAGATGCGCATATTATGCTATTCTTTAAACCATTTTGTCCTAATTTCGTTTTTCATTTGAGAATAATGATGTTTTAGTTGTTATGAAACTATCATCCTCTTATTTTCATCTGTTAGGTGATCCAAAAGATCATGATGGTTTCATTAAAAAACTAAGATTAATATGTTTGACAAATTGATGGCTGCTCAGCAAAAGGCTGATGAAATAAAAAAACGTTTAGATACTGTTTCTGTTTTTGCAGAAGTGGAAGGTGGTGCGATTAAGATTACCTCTACTGCAAATAAAACGATTACAGCAATTGAGATCAATGAAGATTTCTTTAAAGGGGCGGATAAAGAAGAACTGGAAGAGTTACTTTTAACCGCAATGAATAAAGTACTGCAACAAGCAGAACAAGTAAGTGCAACTGAAATGCAAGCAGCTACCCAGGATATGCTGGGCGGTTTAGGCGGCATGTTCGGGCAATAACATTAAAACACACCTCAATGAAATATACTTATTACGGACAATCTTGCTTCCTTTTGGAAGCAGATGGAAAAAAATTCCTTTTTGATCCATTTATTACTCCAAATCCGCTTGCTAAAGCTGTGGATACCGCAGCAATTGAGGCGGATTATATTTTAGTTAGTCATGGTCATGGAGATCATGTGGCAGATCTTGAGTTACTTGGAAAACAAACTGGCGCATTGATTATTGCCATGCCAGAGGTTGCAGACTGGGCAGGCAAACAGGGCTTAACTAATATTCATCAAATGAATTATGGTACAGCTAATTTTGAATTTGGTAAACTTCGTATGGTTTGGGCCACACATTCAAGTTCTATGCCTGATGGAAGTTATGGTGGTAACCCTGCTGGTTTTGTGTTGGAAACTGCAGGAAAGACGATCTATTTTGCAGGTGATACCTCTTTAAATATGGATATGAAGCTTTTAGCTGAGCTTTACAAACTTGATTATGCGATTATGCCTATTGGTGGTAATTATACCATGGACCCGGATGATGCTTTAATTGCAGCTAAATTTGTAAACTGCGACCGTGTAATTGGTGTGCATTACAATACTTTTCCTGCGATTGAGATTGATACCGATGCGGCAATTGCCAAATTTGAAAGAGAACACAAACAATTACTTTTACCAGCAATTGGTGAAACAATAGAATTATAATAATAGGTAATGCCCCGCATTTATATCCGGGGCATTACTTTTAATGTGCCGCTAACCAGGTATTTCCTTCGCCAATCTCTATTTCGATTGGAACAGTGGTTTTTATGGCCGTTTTCATCCGGTGGGTGATAATCTTTTTCATCGCCTCTACTTCCGACTTCAATACATCGAACACAAGCTCATCATGTACCTGCATGGTCATTTTAGATTGTAAATTCTGATCTTTTATATCCTGGTGGATATTGATCATGGCAATCTTGATCATATCTGCTGCCGACCCTTGTATAGGTGCATTAATGGCATTTCGCTCTGCAAATCCCCGAACGGTTTGATTGGCCGAATTGATATCTCTTAAATATCTTCTCCTGCCCATTATCGTTTCTACAAACCCATTTTCACGCGCAAAATTCATTGTATCGGTCATATACCTTTTGATACCTGGATATTGGGCAAAGTATTGTTCTATAATTTCTGCTGCTTCTTTACGTGGTATCCCCAGGTTTTGTGAAAGTCCAAAAGCTGATTGGCCATAGATAATCCCAAAGTTTACTGCTTTTGCATTACGGCGCTGTGTAGAATCGACTTCTTCAATGGTAATGCCATAAACCTTGGCTGCAGTAGCCGTGTGAATATCAATCCCATTATTGAATGCCTCCAGCATGTTTTCTTCCTTACTGATATCGGCAATGATCCGCAGCTCTATCTGAGAATAATCTGCAGAGAGCAGCACATGGTTTTCATCTCTTGGAATAAATGCTTTACGCACTTCCCTTCCGCGTTCTGTACGGATAGGAATATTCTGAAGGTTGGGGTTATTAGAGCTTAACCTTCCTGTAGCAGCTACGGCTTGGTTATAGCTGGTATGGACACGTCCTGTTTTAGGATTAACAAGCTGAGGCAATGCATCTACATAAGTAGATTTTAATTTCTGTAACTGGCGGAAATCCAGGATATCTTTAACGATATCACTTTTATGTGCCAGGGCAGAAAGTACGTCTTCTCCAGTTTGGTACTGCCCTGTTTTTGTTTTCTTTGCTTTTGGATCAAGCTGCAGTTTATCAAAAAGCACCTCTCCAAGTTGTTTTGGTGAAGCGAGGTTAAATACTACACCGGCTTTTTCATATACGCTTGCCTCAAACCTCCTGATATCTATTTCCAGTTCCCTGGAATAATTGATCAGGGTGTCCATGTCTATCCGAACGCCTTCTTTCTCAATATCGGCAAGCACATAAACGAGTGGATTTTCAATATTCGTAATCAGATCTTCTGCATTTAGCTCTTTAAGGATTGGTTTAAATACGTTTGCAAGTTGTAATGTTACATCTGCATCTTCTGCAGCATAATTTACCACTGTTTCTACAGGAACATCACGCATTGTTCCCTGATTTTTTCCTTTAGGGCCGATTAACGTAGTAATAGAGATAGGGGTATATCCTAAATAGTTTTCTGATAGCACATCCATATTATGACGGGTATCCGGGTCTATCAGGTAATGTGCCAGCATGGTATCGAAAAGCTTTCCTTTGATCTGTACATCATACCATTTTAGTACCAGGATGTCGTATTTTATATTCTGACCGGTCTTGCTAATATTTTCATTTTCCAGCACGGGTCTAAATTCATCAACAATAGCTTGTGCTGCTGCCCGATCTGCTGAAACTGGAATATACCAGGCTTTTCCCGGCTCAATACAAAATGACAGTCCTACAAGTTCTGCCATGTTTGCATCTGTTCCGGTAGTTTCGGTATCAAATGATATGCTTTCTTGTTTTAATAAAAGACCAATGAGTTCGCTCCGTTTTTCTGGTGTATCAATTAGCTGGTAATCTGGATTGGTATCTGCAATTGTTTTACCTACTGGTGGCTGGTCAAATAAGTTAGGAAGCTGGTCAAATGTCTTAGTCTTACTAACAGGCTGGTCAACTGCCTGGCCAAATAAGTCTTGTTGCTGTGATCCGTTTGCTTTTGCATCCCCAATATTAAATCCATCGCCAAATACCCTTCTGCCCAGTGTTCTAAATTCGAGTTCTGCAAAAAGTGGCTCCAGCAGTTCTTTACTTGGTTCTTCTAAGCGTAATGACTCTTCATGAAATTCTACGGGAACATTTAAAATAATCGTTGCTAGTTTTTTAGAGATCATGCCCTGCTCTGCAAAATTCTCTACGTTCTCCCGCTGTTTTCCTTTTAACTCATGAGAATGGGCAATAATGTTCTCCATAGAGCCATATTGCTTAATCAGTGATTTTGCTGTTTTTTCTCCTATTCCGGGGATTCCAGGGATATTATCCACGGCATCGCCCCATAGGCCAAGAATATCAATGACTTGTAATACGTTTTCAATTTCCCATTTTGCCAATACTTCTGGCACGCCAAGGATCTCCATTTCATTCCCCATTCTGGCGGGTTTGTAGATAAAGATATTCTCTGATACCAGTTGCGCAAAATCCTTATCAGGGGTCATGCAAAAAACGGTAAAGCCCGCTTTCTCTCCTTCTTTTGCCAGCGTACCAATAATATCATCTGCTTCAAATCCATCCTTTGTAATAACCGGGATATTAAATCCTTCTATTAGCTTAAAGATGTAAGGAAGTGCTGCCGATAAATCTTCGGGCATGGCTTGTCTATGTGCTTTATAGGCCACATAATCGATATGTCTTTCTGTAGGTACGTCGGTATCAAAAACTACGGCGATATGGCTGGGCTGTTCTTTTTTAAGGATTTCCATCAGTGTATTGGCAAAGCCCATCACTGCGGAGGTATTAATCCCTGTAGAAGTGAACCTGGGGCTTTTACTTAATGCAAAATGCGCTCTGTAGATGAGCGCCATACCGTCTAGCAGGAAAAGTTTCTTCATTGTCGATTGTTTGTCTGTTATCTTAACTGCAAACCGAATAAGGCATCCGGCTTACCTGCCCAAAGTTAACACCTGCAGCTTATGAAACCTAATCTGTATGATTACTTTACTACTTGGTAAAAAGTAGCAAGGTAGGGAGTAAATTAAATAGCGCATGGAGTGCGATGGAATACTTTAAGCCGTAATTCATCCTTGCATACCCTAGTACTAATCCAGTACAAAGCTGAGGCAAAGTATATAAAAGCCCTAAGGGTAACAGGCTAATACCCTTTTCGAAATTACTCAGATGGATAAGTGCAAAACAGAGTGCTGTGACATGAAAATACCAGGGAAAGATACCCCTCCAGAACTGATATTTTTTAGTGATACTGCTAGCCAGGGTAAACCGGTAAATGATAAAAAGCAAAATAAATATAACCGGGCTCACTAAAAAAGTCCAGTAAGTTTTAAAGACAAGGCTTAAAAAAGCACCTATAATAAAAGAGATAAAAAAAATCCCTCCTGAAAACCGCCTTAATTGCGCCCTGAAAATGAGTTCCTCCAGCAATGGTGCCAATAATACAGCCCTGAAAAGAAACATAGGCTTAGATAAATTGCTTCTGTTAATGGCATGAGGCCCTGGTTCTGGGATCAACCTATACTGGATCAGCAGGGTCAGCAGCATAAGCGCAGTTAAACTTGCAAAAACACAGATTAATGTCAATCTAAACAGCAGCAAAAATGGACGCTCTACCTGGTCAGGTATCCTGGTTAAAAATGGATTGCTTAAATAACTATTGATGTCTTTAATTAGTTCAAACATCGGTTGATATTACAAGCTAAGCTCATCCCAATATTCTACTGCCCTGCGGTAATGAGGGATTACGATAGAGCCACCAACCAAGTTAGCAATCATAAAAACTTCGTTGATCTCTGCATTGTTTACTCCTGCATCAAAGCATTTTTCCAAATGATATTTGATGCAATCATCGCAACGCAAAACCATGGAGGCCACTAAGCCCATCATCTCTTTACTTTTCACATCTAAGGCGCCTTCGGCATACGTAGTGGTGTCCAGGGCAAAAAACCGTTTAATGTTTGTATTGGCGGTTTCCATTATCCTATCGTTCATTTTATTCCGATAGTCATTAAATTCTTCTACTAATTTTCCCATAATTTAGTGCTGATTTATATTATATTTCAATTGCAGGATCCCAGAAGTGGATCTTGAAGTTTTGGATCTTATCCTGCTCAATGGTCAGCCCTTCGTTTTCAAGCAGCTCTTGCATCAGCTCTGGCGGGGAAAAATGAAACTTCCCGGTGAGCAGCCCCTTATGGTTTACCACTCTATGGGCAGGGATAGGCGGCTGCATACCATGCGCATTATTCATTGCATAGCCAACTAGCCTGGAAGACTTTCCGGCGCCAAGGCATTTAGCGATCGCCCCATAGGAAGTTACCCTGCCTTTAGGGATAAGCTTCACCACTTCATAAACCTGCTCATAAAAGGACTGTTCCATTATTCTAGCGAGAATTGTATATAATTAATGTTTTTATCTTGTTTCAGGTAGATTCTTTCATAATGTGTCTTGATCTTTAAAACTTCATCATAGAGTGCGGAAGTATATAAATGATCCGTTTTTTTATGGCAGATTAAATTCAATTCTTCTACTTTTTCAACGGTGTAGGCGTATAAACCATCATTATCTGTTTTTAAGTTGATCTTGCCGCCTGTTTTTAAAAAGGTCTTGTACTTGTTTAAAAACCCCGGAAACGTTAATCTTTTTTTCTCCCGGCTATCTTGTGGCTGCGGATCAGGAAAGGTAATCCAGATTTCATCCACTTCGCCAGCGGCAAAGTAATCCATGATGTCTTCAATCTGGATCCTTAAAAAAGCGAGATTCGGAATATTTTCATCTACGCCTGTTCTTGCCCCTCTCCAGATCCGGTTTCCTTTTAGATCGATCCCGATAAAATTCTTTTCCGGAAAGAATTTGGCCATATTAACGGAATATTCTCCTTTGCCACAGGCAAGTTCTAATACGACCGGATGATCATTTTTAAAATGTTGTGATGCCCATTTACCTTGCAGATCTTTACCTTCATCCATTTGATAAACGTTATGAAAGGTATCTATTTCAGCAAATTTCCTTAACTTATCTTTACCCACTATTGTATTTTTTTATGCAAAAATACAATTTAATCTTCTCTTAGTTATGCTGGTTTCTAATTCGTAATTTTGTGTAAAAATTTAAACTACGACACCTTGGAAAAAAGCGCAAAAATTTATGTAGCAGGACACCGCGGAATGGTTGGGTCAGCCATTTTCCGCAAATTGGTTAAAGAAGGTTATACTCACCTGATTACCCGTACTTCAGCAGAACTAGACTTGCGTAACCAGCAAGCTGTAGCAGATTTTTTCAGCCTTGAAAAACCGGATTATGTAATTCTTGCTGCAGCTAAAGTGGGCGGCATCATTGCAAATAATACGTATAGGGCTGATTTTCTTTATGAAAATCTGTCGATCCAGAATAACGTGATCCACCAGGCTTATGTAACTGGTGTAAAAAAACTGATGTTTTTAGGCTCTAGCTGCATTTACCCAAAACTGGCTCCGCAACCCTTAAAAGAAGATTATCTTTTAACAGGCCTGCTGGAAGAAACAAATGAACCTTATGCAATCGCTAAAATTGCGGGTATAAAGATGTGCGATGCTTACCGTGCCCAGTATGGCTGTAATTTCATTTCTGTAATGCCGACCAATCTATATGGCTATAATGATAATTATCATCCACAGAATTCTCATGTATTGCCTGCACTGATCCGTAAGTTTCATGAAGCGAAGGCAAATCATACACCTGAGGTAGTGATATGGGGATCAGGATCACCAATGCGTGAATTCTTATTTGCAGATGACCTGGCAGATGCTTGTTATTTCTTAATGGATACTTACAATGAGCCTAACCTGATCAATATTGGTACAGGAGAAGATCTGACGATAAAAGACCTGGCTTTACTGGTAAAAAAAGTGACTGGTTTTGAAGGCGGACTTACCTTTGACAGTACTAAACCAGATGGTACCCCCCGTAAATTAATGGACGTTTCTAAACTACATGGCCTGGGCTGGAAACACCAGGTGGAACTGGAAGAAGGGGTAAAACTTGCTTACCAGGATTTCCTGGAAAAACACATTTAGATTAAAACATATTATAGCTAAAGTTTATATCTTTGATAAAAGAAAATAAACTTTAGCTATATGACTTTAGTACAGCTTGAATACATTGTAGCGGTAGATACTTACAGAAGTTTTGTGGGTGCTGCAAATAAATGCTTCGTTACTCAACCTACCCTCAGTATGCAAATCCAAAAACTGGAGGAAATGCTGAACGTAAAAATATTTGACAGAAGCAAACAGCCTGTAATTCCTACTGAGATTGGCTCCCAGATCATAGAACAAGCCCGCCTGGTGCTACAGGAAGGGTTAAAAATCAAAGAAATCATCAGCAGTCAGCAGCAAGAGATTGTGGGCGAACTTAAAGTTGGGATCATTCCTACTGTTGCGCCCTATCTATTACCGCAGGTGATTGCTGCGATGATGGAAAAGTATCCTGATCTTAAATTGCTGATCTGGGAATATACCACAGAAGATATTATCCACCATTTAAAAACTGGCGTACTGGACTGCGGCATACTGGCTACCCCGCTTGCCGATAACTCCATCACGGAAATCCCGATGTATTATGAGAATTTCGTTACCTATATCAGCAAGAATAGTAAACTGTTTAAGAAAAAGAATATAGATGCGAATGACCTGGAAGATGAAAATATCTGGTTGCTGAATGAAGGCCACTGTATGCGGTCACAAGTCTTGAATATTTGCCGGTCTACTAAAGATAACCGCCTCCAGGGGCTTACTTATAATACGGGAAGTGTAGAAACGCTGATCCGCATGGTGGACATTAATAATGGAGCAACCTTATTACCAGAACTTGCTCTGGCAGAATTAAGCCCAAAACAACTGAGCAAGGTCCGCTCTTTTAAATCGCCAGAACCCGTTCGGGAAATCAGCTTGGTTACCCACAAAAATTACATCAAAAAAAGAATGTTAAATGCATTCATGGAAGAAATTCTGGCCGTGATACCAAAAGCGATGAAGCAAAAAAAGAGAAAAGACATTATCGGCATTTAGTTCCTTCACGATTCCAGGATCTGGAAACAACGGATACCTTTTTCTATCTGCCTTATGGCTTCCTGTATTTTATAGAAGATCTTTTTAAAAAAATAAAACCACCTGTTTTCTTCGTAGTCCTCTAAACAGAGGAACGCCTATTAGAAAACAGGTGGTTTTATTTTTAAAATTTAGAAAACGCTACTATTATGCGTGTGCTTTTTTGAAGCGTTCTGCAACAGCATCCCAGTTCACTACATTCCAGAATGCTGCAATATAATCAGGACGTTTGTTTTGGTATTTCAAATAGTATGCATGTTCCCAAACATCCATTCCTAAAATTGGCGTACCTTTTACTTCAGCAACATCCATTAAAGGATTATCCTGATTAGGAGTAGATGAAACCACTAATTTATGATCAGCACCAACACTTAACCAAGCCCATCCAGAACCAAAACGGGTAGTACCTGCTTCAGCAAATTTAGTTTTGAAATCAGCGAAACTACCAAAAGCTGCTTTAATTGCTTCAGCTAATTCTCCTGTTGGCTCACCACCTTTATTGTGACCCAGAACTTCCCAGAACAAAGAGTGATTGTAATGACCACCACCATTGTTTCTTACTGCAGCAGGGAATTTTGAAATATTTTTAACGATATCTTCGATGCTGTGTGAAGCCTCAGGTTTACCTTCTAAAGCTTTGTTTAGGTTAGTAACGTAAGCCTGATGATGTTTATCATGGTGAATTTCCATGGTTTGTTTATCAATATGCGGTTCTAATGCGTCTGTTGCGTAAGGTAACGCAGGTAATTCAAAAGCCATACTATTATTATTTTAAGTTTATAATTCTATTCTTGCACAAAGATAACATTCAAGCTTAAGTTTTGTTCAGCAGTTTGTCAAATTAACCCCGTTTGTTTTCAAAAAACCGCTTCATAAGTTGTGCGCATTCTACAGATAAAACTCCGGTAGTCAAGATAGTTTTAGGATGGAGAAGATTACTGCTTTTAGTCGTAAAACCACGTTTCTCTTCTTTAGCACCAAAAACAACACGGCTTATTTGTGTCCAATACGCAGCCCCGGCACACATTACACAAGGCTCAATCGTAACATACAGCGTGCACTCTTTTAAATATTTACCTCCCAAAGTCTGGCTCGCCGCAGTAAATGCCTGCATTTCTGCATGGGCAGTTACATCATTCAGCTGTTCTGTTAGGTTATAGCCACGGCCTACAACACGCCCTTTAGAAACAATGATTGCCCCAATAGGGATTTCCTCTGCTTCAAATGCTTTTTCTGCTTCCTGCAAAGCAAGCCGCATAAAATATTCATCTTCTTTAACCGGATCATTTTCTTCCGAAAAGTTGTAATAGCTCATTTAACTCATTTTACTGCCATTGGGAACATTCCCTTTTAGCGTTGTTAATATAATATCACCCCGTGCATCTGCAAAACCAGTCACTAAAAACTCTGACATAAATTTTCCAATCTGTTTTTTAGGAAAGTTGACTACGCCAATGATCTGCTGCCCCACTAATTCTTCTTTGCTATAATGTACTGTGATCTGCGCACTGCTCATTTTCACTCCAAATACACCAAAATCCACTTTCAGCTTGTACGCGGGTTTTCTTGCCTCTGGAAAATCAAATGCCTCCAAAATTGTTCCTGCCCTCAGTTCTACCTTTTCAAAATCGTCCCAGTTTATCTGCTCCATCTGCTATGATTAAAATACACCGCTAAATTTACGGATCTTCACTAGATAAATGCCCTTTATTGACTATTGCTTTTTACTACCTTTGCAACATGATCGATGTTATTCTTAAAAAAGGCAAAGAAAAGGCCGCACTACAAAGACACCCCTGGATATTTTCAGGTGCGATAGATAAAGTAAAAGGAGCTCCGCTAAACGGAGATATTGTAAAAGTGTTTGCGGCAGACCAATCTTTTCTGGCCTACGGTTATTATAACAGCCAATCCAGAGTGGCTGTACGATTATTAGAATGGGAAGAAAATAGTATCGTAGATAAAGACTGGTACCAGCAAAAATTAAGAAATGCAATAGCTTCCCGCAGCCATGTATTAAGTGATGAAAACACCAATACCTGCCGCTTGGTATTTAGCGAAGCAGATTATCTGCCAGGACTGATCGTAGATAAGTATGCAGATTTTTTATCCCTCCAGATTTTGAGTGCTGGTATAGAAAACGTCAAAAATGATATCATTGATATTTTAAGAGCGGAGCTGAATCCATTAGGTATCTTTGATAAAAGTGATGCAAATGCCCGTACACATGAGAACTTAGAGGTTTCGCAAGGATTACTTTGGGGGGAGACACCACCAGAATTTATCGAAGTCAAAGAAAATGGCATGCGTTATCATATTAATATTGCAGACGGGCAGAAATCTGGTTTCTACTGCGATCAGCGCGATAACCGTGAAATTCTAGCTGCGTATACCAAAGACAAAGAAGTGCTAGACTGTTTCTGCTACAGCGGCGGATTTACCCTAAACAGTTTAAAGCTGGGTGCAAAACACGTAACCAGTGTAGACAGCTCTGCTTTAGCGATCGAAACGTTAAAACATAACCTTGGACTAAACGGCTTTTCTGAAGATCAGCAAACGAGTATACAATCAGACGTAAACAAGCAACTGCGTGTTTTTAAAGAAGAAGGAAGAACATTTGACGTGATCATTTTGGACCCGCCTAAATATGCGCCTTCGCGTTCTGCGGTAGATAGGGCTGCAAGAGCCTATAAAGATTTAAACCGTTTAGGCATGTTATTACTTAATCCGGGCGGCATCATTGCTACCTATTCTTGCTCTGGGGCGGTAGATCTGGAAACGTTTAAACAGATCATCGCATGGGCAGCGTTAGATGCAGGAAAAGAAGTACAGATTATTAAACAGTTCCATCAGCCAGAAGATCATCCTGTCCGGATTTCTTTCCCTGAAGGAGAATATTTAAAGGGTTTATTAGTAAGAGTTCTTTAAGCTACTCTTATTAAGAATACCAGTGCGGTTATACAAACAAATCAGTGACTTATTTGTAAGTTATACATTTAACGCTAATACTTTCAGATGCTAATTGTACAAAATATAAGATTAACCCGCATACTTAGAAACACCTGGCAGGTAGACATTATCATGATTGTCTCCTGCACTGCCGCTTACCTGGTGAGGGAATTTCTGATTAAGCACCATTTTGAGATCCCTGCTATTATCCCTACTGTTTTAGGTACAGCAATCGCATTCTTTGTTGGTTTTAATAACAACCAGTCTTATGACCGCTGGTGGGAAGCCCGTAAGATATGGGGCGCATTAGTTAATGATTCCAGGTCATGGGCACGTAGTGTAATTACCTATCTGCCACCAGAGGACGATCAGCAATTAGGAATAATAAAAAAAAGAATGATCCGTCGTCATATTGCTTTTTTATATGCGCTAAAGGCTTCGTTAAGGGGTGCAGTAGATGAAACGTATGGCCAATACCTGGAAAAAGAAGATATATTAGCGATTAACACCCATACCAATGTACCAAATGCGATCCTAACGCTTCAATCTGCAGAATTGCAGCAGCTGAGTAAAGATGGCGTTATCGATGGCTTTCGTTTTATGGAAATGAACCAGTTACTGGTCAAATTTACTGATGAAATGGGGATGTCGGAGCGTATTAAAAAAACCATATTCCCCACTACCTATAATTATTTCACCAAAGTATTTATCTGGCTGTTTGTGATGTCATTAACACTGGTAATTAGCCAGCACGCAGGTGTCTGGTCAATTTTCTTAGGCTGGCTGGTCGGTTTTGTTTATGTCTCTACACAAATTAACGGGATGAGTTTAGTGAACCCCTTTGAAAACAACTCTTCGGCCATACCGCTTAACCAGATCACAAGAACAATAGAAATCAATTTGCTCGAAATGATTGGTGCAGAAAAGATCCCTAAACCGGTTAAACCGATCAATGAAGAATATATCCTGTAGGATTTATTCTTCTTCTTTGAAATAGACTTTATAATAATTCATCGATTTATCTTCATCAAAGCCTTTTTCAATCAGCTCTTTGTCTCCATGAATATAGATATGGAAATTTTTATCCAGTTTTAATACACTCTTAAATGCACGTGCCTGTTTTTTAACTGCTGCTCCAGAAATATCAAAACTATCCGCGATAGGCGTTTCAAATTCATCTTCATAACTCTTTTTATAGCTTTTAAAAGATTCTATCCCTTCTTTGTTGCCAATCACCTCTTGAGAAAACTCATCAATATCAAAGCTTTCTTTCTCCTTAAAATACTTCATCGAGCGGTTCAGCAAATCTATTTTATCCGCTTTAGTGATTTCATATTCCTGGTCTAGCTTATCGGTTACAAAGCTTTTATAAACACCAAGTACATTGTTTGTCTGATTATAATTATCGTTTCTGACCTTAAGTTTTAGAAATTCATCTTTCCAATACACGGCTTCTGTGCTCCTGTTGGTCTGATCAATTACAGCAACTTTATATCCTTCTTCTTTTTCTGTATTAAAGATAATGCAGCCCTTATCCAGCTTATTGATGTTTATCGCATCTTCTTCATAACTCAGCCCAAAACCAGCTTGCTCCGGATAAACCTTCAGGTAGGTATCTTTTGTTTCTGATTTGAAGATTCCGATGGCATCATGTAATTCACCTTCAATCTGAACGTTTTCAAAATAAGCGACATACAGCTCCCCTGCTTTAATTTTGGGGTGACTGGAAATCTCATAAAGATATTTTGCCAGCTGCTCACTGTTTTTATGAAAGTTCTGCCCATCTTCAAAAACCTGTGCAATAAAATGATATACTTCATTGAGGTTGAGATCATCATTGGGATGAAAAAAGCGATAAATCTCATTTACTTTTTCATAGGGCCCTAAAAAATATTTGATCAGTAAGTTTTTGAGCTGCTCATCCTGAATTTGCATAGAGGCCTCAGACAATACATAAAATTCGTCCTGTGCTTTATTGCCTATTCTATGGATAGAAAGTTCTGCCAGAGAGGCTTCAAAAAAAGTGATCATATTTTGCTGTTGTTTTTATAATTAAGGGACCCAAAAGTACTGCTACTATTTGACTCCCTCAAACAAATTGCGAATTTTGATGCTTATACTTTTTCTTTTGTGTTATTTTTAAGCTGTAAAGGATTTCCTGATTTTTTCTTCATCTTCAGGTTGAGCATCTCTACTAAAATAGAGAAGGCCATTGCAAAATAAATGTACCCTTTAGGGATATGCTGATCCAGGCCTTCTGCTAGTAATGAAACCCCGATAAGCAGCAAAAATGACAGTGCCAGCATTTTTACCGTTGGGTGGTTATTTACAAAACCGCTAATTGCATTTGCCGAGACCATCATAATCAATACCGCAATAATTACCGCAGCAATCATCACTTCCACATGCTCTGCCATACCTATAGCCGTGATTACAGAGTCTAAAGAGAATACAATATCCAACACTAATATTTGCGCAATTACACCGGCAAAAGATTGAACCTTTGTTTTTCCTTCTTCATCCTCTTCTCCTTCTAGTTTGAGGTGGATCTCATGTGTACTTTTATAGATTAAAAATAATCCACCCAGGATCAGGATCAGGTCACGGCCGGAAATAGCCAGTTTTTCCAGCCATTCTTTATTATCCAGGCTCACCCACTCTCCGATATTAAATAAAGGCGAAGTTAAGCTCATTACCCAGCTTAATGACAGCAAGAGCAATACCCTTGTGATCATGGCTAATCCTAACCCTAATTTTCTTGCTTTTTCTTGTTGGTTAGCAGGCAATTTTCCTGACAGGATAGAGATAAAAACAATATTATCTATTCCCAGTACGATCTCTAACAGCGTAAGGGTTAAAAGTGAGATCCATGCTTCTGGGGTACTGAAAAATTCCATAATTAATTGTTTTTGCTGAAAGGTATGGCTTTTGCTGAAAACCACAAAAAAAGCTTGCTGAATTAATCAACAAGCTTTTATCTATTAAAGTTTTATGAATATCTATTTAAAGGTTACCGACCCGTAAGAGGCTTTGATACGGATATTACCGCCAGCTCCATGACCAATTCTTCCCGCATAGTTTTTACTGGAAGAACGGCTTTCATCGTCATCACCGGCCTGTACTACCTTTACATTATTTCCATATCTAAACCCACCATAACTTTTTTGCAGGTTAAACTCTCCATTGTAGTTAGAAGCAAAACCCATATTTATATTGGAGTAAGCAGCATTAATAACTAAATTTTTACAGCCCGCACCTAATTCTGACAGGCTAAAATTATTGTAGGTCATGTTAATATCCGCATTGCCTCTTAAAGAGCCAACTGTTACCCCTGCGTATTGCGCCTTTAAGGTAAGCTGACCAGCAGTACTAATTTCAATGTTGTTATATTGCTGTTTAATCGTAGCGTCCCCTTTAATTGTTCCAATATTTACATTAACATATTGTGCAGATAGATCCAGGTTATTGACAGATCCAATTTTTAATCCTGATCCATATTGCTGTTTAATGGTGGCGTTTCCCCTGATTGCAGTAATATTTACAGCCGCATATTGAGCAGTCAGATTAAGTTCGCCAACAGTACCTATTTCTAACCCTGCCCCATATTGCTGTTTGATCGTAGCCTTATTCAATTCCGCTATCGTTGCTTTACCATATTGAACAGAAATATAATTATTATTATCTGTCAGTTTACCTGCTACAAAATTACCATACTGCACTTTCACAGATAGTGCACCCGAATAATCTGGCATATGGATACTCCCAAATTGCTGACTTAAAGTAAGTGCATTAGATACAGGCACATAAACGATATAACTGACTTTTAACTCTGCTTTATTATTACGTCTTGACCATTTATTTTCTCTGTCTATTTCTGTTTTACAAGAAATAATATCACCAGTTTTTTCAGCCTGAATATCCACTTGGTCAATAGATTCCTGTGCTTGCTTTTCATTATTGCCATATGCACTAATGGTAATATCAATTTTCACCTCTTTGCGGTCCCAAACCTTAATTACCATGGATCCAAACTGGTTGCTCAGGTTAATTTTATCTGTCTGGCTGGCAGCAAAAGTCTTGCTTATACTTCTTGTTCTGGTGGGGTCTCCCAGGGGGTCTTTATCAGCTATCCCATTAACAGCCCTGGCATTTACTGCATAGGCAGAGACCGATAATCCCCATACCATCAAAAGAATTAACTTTTTCATATCCTATTCTCTGTTTTATACTGATTGACTTCATTAATAATTGACAGCTGCTGGTTTAGAAGCTGAAGCTGAATCTCCAGGTTTTTAATCATTGCTTTTACCACCAGCTGCTGATTAGGGCTGGCCGGTAAATCTTTCCCTAATGCTTCATAAGTCTGGTTTAATTTTTTCAGATCTGCATCAAACTGCTGATACAATTCTGGATTTGAACCTGCATAAATCTCCAGGCTATCTCTTTTTTGCTCAATGAGGCTGCAAAACTGCACTTGTTTCTTTGCATACAGCGGGTTCACCTCTGCTATATTTATTTTATCCTGCTTAACCGGAAAAACATACAGAAAAGCGATACCCAATAATACAATTACAGAGGAGGCAATACCTATCCATAACCGAAGGCTAACTGGGTCTTTTTTTTTCTTTTTATCCAGTTCCAGTTCAATTTTACTCCAAAGTGCCGCTGAAGGCCTGCTGCGATTAAATTCTCTTTTATTCTCCTTAATAAACTCTTCTAGTTTAATACTCATCTCTATCTCCTTTCTTTACTAACAATTGTTTTAACTTCTGTTTACCCCGCATCAGCTGTGACCGTGAAGTCACTTCTGAGATTTTTAAGATATGGGCAATCTCTTCATGGTCATATCCCTCAAAAAGATAAAGTGTAAGCACTACCCGGTAACCGTCAGGAAGTTTGGCAACTGCTAATTTTATTTCCTCTACCTTCCAGTCTGGATCTTCCTGCACGGCTTCCATTTCTTCTGGTAAATCAATCCCGTCCATACTCACAAATTCGGCTTTCCTTTTTCTCAGGCAGTTAATCGATTTATTTATGGTGATCTTTTTTAGCCACAAACCAAAAGTGGTATCGCCTCTGAAATCCCCGATCCGCGTAAACGCATCAAGAAAAGCTTCTTGCAAAACATCTTCGGCTTCGGCTTCATCATTCACGATTCTCAGGGCCGCACTGTACATAGCACGCTCATACAATTTGTAGATATCAAATTGTGCTTTGCGGTCTCCTTTCCGGCAGCCGTTAACCAGATCTATATTCTTATCGATGTAAACTACTTCCAATGTGTTCGTATTCGCTATAAATGACGTGGTGATTTTTTAAACGTTGCATCTCTTTGAAAAAACTTTTGAATATACTAAGCTAAATACACAACCGTTTGAAATATATGGCTCAAAATGAATATTTTTGCGGCTTAATACGATTAAACATGCTAAGAACAACAACTTGCGGAGCGCTGACCATTGAGAATTTAGGTGAGCACGTAATTCTGTGCGGCTGGGTACAGAAATCCAGAGACCTGGGAGGAATGACTTTTATTGACATCCGTGACCGCTATGGAATCACCCAATTAGTTTTTAATATGGATGATAACGTAGAGCTTTGCCAGGCAGCGCGCAGTTTAGGCCGCGAGTTTGTCATTAAAGCAAGTGGACTCGTTGTAGAACGTTCCAATAAAAATCTTAAAATCCCAACAGGAGAGATCGAAATAAAGATTACTGATCTTGAAATATTAAATGCATCAAAGATTCCTCCTTTTCTGATTGAAGATGAAACAGATGGCGGTGATGATTTGCGCATGAAATACCGCTACCTGGACCTGAGAAGAAATCCAGTTAGAAATAATATGGTCTTACGTCACAGGATGGCACAGTCTGTAAGAAGGTACCTGGATGCGCTGGACTTTATTGAGGTAGAGACACCGGTATTAATTAAATCTACACCAGAAGGTGCAAGAGACTTTGTGGTGCCAAGCAGGATGAACGGAGGTGAATTTTATGCACTGCCGCAATCACCTCAAACCTTTAAACAATTATTGATGGTTTCTGGGTTTGACCGTTACTTCCAGATCGTTAAATGTTTCAGAGATGAAGATTTACGCGCAGACAGACAGCCTGAGTTTACACAGATCGATTGTGAGATGTCTTTCATTGAACAAGAAGATATCCTAAATACATTTGAAGGCCTGATCCGTACCCTATTTAAGGAAGTAAAAAACTTTGATCTTCCTGAAGTTCCAAGAATGCAGTATGCAGATGCAATGCGCCTTTATGGTTCTGATAAACCCGATACCCGTTTCGATATGCAGTTTGTAGAACTGACTGAACTGGTTAAAGGAAATAATTTCCCGGTATTTGACCAGGCAGAATTAGTAATCGGGATCAATGCAAAGGACTGTTCGCACTATACACGTAAACAGATTGATGAACTAACTGACTTCATTAAACGTCCTCAGATTGGCGCTACAGGCTTGATTTATGCAAGGCACAATGGAGATGGATCAATAAAATCTTCTGTTGATAAATTTTATACAGAACCTGAATTAGTTAAATGGTCTGAAGCATTAAATTCAGCACCTGGTGATTTGATGCTGATCATGGCAGGCAGCACAGACAAGGTTCGTAAACAGCTGAGCGAATTGCGTCTTGAAATGGGTACCAGATTAGGCTTACGTGATAAAAATGTTTTCAGTGCCCTTTGGGTACTTGATTTCCCACTTTTGGAATGGGATGAAGAGTCTGAACGTTATCATGCGATGCACCATCCATTTACCTCTCCTAAACCTGAGGATATTGCGATGCTGGATACCAACCCTGGTGAAGTAAGGGCTAATGCGTATGATATGGTTGTCAATGGAACTGAAATTGGCGGCGGTTCTATCCGTATCCATGACAGAACTTTACAGGCACTGATGTTTAAACATTTAGGCTTTTCCCCTGAAGAGGCTCAAAAACAGTTTGGCTTCTTAATGGATGCCTTTGAATTTGGTGCACCTCCACATGGCGGGATTGCTTTTGGTTTTGACAGGCTTTGCTCTATTTTTGCCGGACTGGATAGTATCCGTGATGTCATTGCCTTCCCTAAGAATAACTCTGGCAGGGATGTGATGATTGACAGTCCTTCTACCATTGATGATAAACAACTTAAGGAATTAAAAATAAAAACTGATCTCTAGTATAAAAAGCTCAGTAAACAAAAAAGGAAGCCGCCTGGCTTCCTTTTTTGTTTTAATAAGTTTCGCTATCGGGCGGAATCCCGTAATCTAAAAATGCAGGAGAGGTTACTTTCTTTTTTTTCGGTTTAAACAGTCCTTTAACCGTATTAAATATAGAGGAAAGATGTTCTGCATCCAGATTTTTCCCAACCTTACTTGTGGCTAGCCCAACTAAAGTCTTGGTAATAAAACCAGATCCGCGAAAGATCGTGCTATTCATTAGTACAGGCAATAAAAACGACATCACCTTGCTGCTAATATTCAGTTTATCATCGGCCTTTAAAAAAGTAGAAGGAGTAGCATATTTTTTTATCAGGCTGCCAGGTGTAAATTGTTTTATATAAACCTTTACATCATCCTTTATCATCGCTTCTTGCACTTTATAGTCAACTTTCAGACTAATCAGCTTTACATTTAGCTCTTGCAGATTATTAATATTATACTTTTTGCTCATCGTCTTCGTCCTCCTCTAACTTTTTAAAATATTTTCTGATGGTAAAGTTGACAATCGCCTTTTCCATAACCGTATCCTTTGTAACAAATACGATTACCGCTAACAGGAGGTAAAGCAAGGCAACTACTCCAAATCCAGCCGGATAACTTCCAAAAACATCTGATAGGAACAAGGCAAGAGTAATCGTACCTAAAATAAAGGCAAGCGCAAAGCAAAATGCCACAACTGCATTTGTAATTAAGTCTGCAAATACTTTCGCAGCTCTTTTAACAACCATCAGCCGGGTATATTCTATCCGCGTATCCAAATATGTTTTAGCTTCTGAGAATATATCCTCAAAATTCTTTTCTTTCTTCTCCTCCATTGGTATTTAATCTTATCAGTGTTTTTACTTCCGTTTAAGCCGGATTATAATTTATGCGTGCTCCACGTCGTCCACAAATTCTTCTTCAGTCTCGTTTAATTTACTTTTCACCGAACTTACTACTTTATCTTTCAAACTAGTTAGGTTATTGATCTCATCAGCAGCTCTGTCTTTAATAGAATCTCCAAGGTCTTTTAATGACTGGTTTAACCTATCGCGTGTTTCACTTCCTTTTTCAGGAGCAAATAATAAACCCAATGCAGCGCCCGCAGCTAAACCCGTTAAGAGTCCAATTAATACTTTTGAATTATCGTTCATGACTTTAGTTTTTATGTTTAAAAATTGATTTTTAGTTATAGATAGCAGATAACCTTTGTTCTTTAATTCTTATAACTCTTCAGCTTCAGAAATTGTTTTAATTCTTTCTAATCTTTCAGGTTCAATAGTCTAACTCGCTGAATCTTGCATCAGAGGTAAAGAAAAATGTTGATTTTGAAGGTTATTTATAGCACATCACCGGGCTGCCCAATATAGAAAAAGCAGGTTGTTCAAAAAAGGAATAAAGAACAGGAGAATGGCAGCCAGACTCCTGTTAAATTTTATGAGGTAATTAGAAAAATAGCAGCTAAATTAAGCGAATACACAATTTAGGTATCGAGGTTGATCGCCTTCATTTTATTGTAAAGTGTTTTTCTATCGATATTTAAAATTTTCGCAGCCTTGGTCTTATTGAAATTTACTTCCCGTAAAACTTTCAATATTGCTTCATATTCTGCCTCAGAGGCTGCATTCTTTAAATCCCTTGATTTTTCGTGATTTTTATGGATAGTATGCTCAATCGCAGCAACCTTTGCATCCGTAGAGATCTCCAGGGGCAGGGCTTTTAATTGAATTTCATCTGTTTCCGTTAACAAAGTAGCTCTTCTCACCACATTTTTCAGCTCCCTTACGTTTCCAGGCCAGTTATAGCTTAAAAAGCACTCTTCCACATCTTTAGAGAAACCCAGTACATTTCTGCTCAATTCTTCATTGGCGAAGTCAAGAAAAGTTTTAGCAAAAGTCATGATATCCTTACCGCGCTGGCTTAATGGGGGCAGGTTAATTGAAAACTCATTAAAACGGTGGTAAAGATCTTCTCTAAAACGTCCTTTTTGGATAGCAGAAGATAGATTTTCATTGGTCGCTACAATGATTCTTACATCAAGGTCAATTTCTTTCGTACTGCCTATCCGTTTAATTTTGCGCTCCTGAACAGTTCTCAGTAATGCAGCTTGTATCTCATAAGAAAGATTTCCAACTTCATCCAAAAACAAAGTTCCGCCGTTAGCCATTTCAAAATGCCCGATCTTTGTATTTAACGCACCAGTAAATGATCCTTTCTCATGTCCAAAAAATTCACTCCCGGCCAGCTCTTTAGTCAGTGAACCACAATCCATAGCCACAAATGGGTTATCTCTTCTGGGACTGTTTAAATGAATGGCTTTGGCAACAGACTCTTTTCCCGTTCCACTTTCTCCGGTAAGTATTACACTATAAGAAGTTGGTGCAACCAGCTGAATTTGCTTCAACAGCTCTTTGGAAGCCGGGCTTTGTCCTGCAACAAAGTTCTCCACCTGGTTATAAACAGGTTTTGATGCTTTAACTTTCTGCGTTTCCGGCCTTTGGCTTTCTGTCAAAGATTCATTAAGCGCGGTTTGTGTATCAATTGCTTTATTTATGGTATTTAATATCTCATCCGGATATAAGGGTTTGGTGATATAATCATATGCACCTAATTTAATTAGCTCTACAGCAAGTTTAATATCGGAATATCCAGTGATAATAATTACCCCGGTCAATGGATAACTATCTTTAATCTTGATCAGCATCTCTTTACCGTCAGTATCCTCCAGCCTATAATCACACAACACAAGATCATAATGGTCTTTACTCAAATAATCCTGTGCAGAAATCCCACTCGTAGCAGTATTTACACTAAACCCATTTCTGGTCAGGAATTTTGACAGTAATAAACCTATGTTAACCTCATCATCTACTATCAGTATTCTTTTCATATATAGCAACGAATTTTAAACTAATTCGATGATAAATATATAGAAATATTTTTTATGGGAAATAATTTCTACACTTTTCTGCTCTTATTTCCCAATTATGTATATAATGTCCGCTAAGAATTACATAATTGCTACAATTTATAATTTTTATTGCCCCTTAAAGTTAGGTTTACGCTTATCCAAAAAGGCGCTTACTCCTTCTTTAAAGTCTGCAGTTCCAAAACAATTACCAAATTCCTGGATTTCTACTTCAAAGCCATTGATATTTTCTGATGTTGCTGCATTTACCGTTTGTATGGCAGATGCAACAGCAAGTGGTGCACGTTGTTTAATCTTATTTAAGATCTCTTCTGCTTTACTAATTAATTCTGAAGCTAGAACTACATGATTAACCAATCCTATTTTCTCCGCCCGGTCTGCAGAAATCATATCAGCGGTAGCAATCATTTCAATCGCCCTGCCTTTTCCAACTAAGCGGGTAAGCCGCTGCGTACCACCGTATCCGGGAATTAAGCCCAGTGTAACTTCCGGCAGCCCCATCTTAGCCGTTTCTGATGCCACACGGATATGACAGGCCATAGCAAGCTCCAGGCCTCCGCCAAGGGCAAAACCATTGATCGCTGCCACAAATGGCTTAGCAGAATTTTCAATGGCATCAAAAACAGTGACTTGTCCATTTCTTGCCAGTGCTTCTCCTTGTTCCGTAGTATAAGAAGAAAATTCTGAAATATCAGCTCCCGCAACAAATGCTTTTTCGCCGGCACCGGTGAGCAATACCCCTCTCACCTCTTCAGTTTTTGTGGCAAAAGCAATCACATCTGCCAATTCTGCAAGAGTTTCTTTGTTTAAAGCATTTAGTTTTTTTTCTCTGTTAATCGTTACATACAGGATGTTATCCTTTATTTCTGATAAAATATTCTGATAGGTCATAATTTAAAAATTTCTGTTCTCCGTAGTCCAGTCGCGGATATAATTAACAATAGTCACCATGGTAGTTCCAGGGGCAAATAACTCTCCTACTCCAATTTCTTTGAGTTTTATCACATCGGCATCAGGAATGATCCCTCCGCCAGTAAGCAATACATTATTTAATTTCTTCTGCTTCATTATTTCTATGATTTTAGGAAACACGGTCATATGAGCACCAGAAAGGATAGATACACCAATTGCATCAACATCTTCCTGCAGCGCAGCATTCACTACCATCTCTGGCGTTTGCCGTAACCCTGTATAAATCACTTCCATACCTGCATCCCGCAGCGAGGTAGCAATAACTTTTGCTCCCCTGTCATGTCCGTCCAAGCCTACTTTAGCGACTAAAACGCGAATAGGCCGATTTAAGGTTTTGCTCATAAATTATATTGATAGTCTATCGTAAATGTAAGTAAATTAGCTGTTTTATATTAACTTTGGATATAAATTTACAGTTTTTATGAGTGAGGAAAGATCATTGAACTTTATTGAAGAGATCATTGAAAACGATTTAAATAGCGGAAAATACCAGACTTTAGTTACCCGTTTTCCCCCTGAACCTAATGGATATTTACATATCGGTCATGCGAAGGCAATTTGCTTAAACTTTGGGCTAACCCAAAAGTATGGCGGTTATACTAACCTGAGATTTGATGATACCAACCCGGTAACTGAGAAAACAGAATATGTAGACAGTCAGCAGGAAGATATTAAATGGCTGGGTTTTGAATGGAAGAACGAATTATATACTTCAGATTATTTTGATGCACTTTATGATTTTGCAGTCTCACTAATAGAAAAAGAGCTTGCTTACGTAGACCATGGAACTGCAGATGAAATTGCTGCACTAAAAGGCACCCCTACCGAGCCTGGTACAGATAGCCCTTACCGGAACAGGAGCGTAGCAGAAAACCTGGATTTATTTAGCAAAATGAAAGCTGGTGAATTTGAAGATGGGGCTTGTATCCTTCGTGCAAAAATTGACATGGCCAGCCCTAATATGCTGATGCGTGACCCTATTATTTACCGGATTAAGCATGCAGAACATCACCGCACAGGCAATAAATGGTGCATTTACCCTATGTATGACTTTGCCCATGGCCAAAGTGATAGCATTGAAGAAATTACCCATTCTATTTGTACATTAGAATACGTTTCACACCGTGAGCTGTATGATTGGTTCATTTTACAACTTGGGATTTTTCCTTCCCGCCAATATGAGTTTGCCCGCTTAAATCTTACTTATACCGTAATGAGCAAGCGTAAATTGCTGCAACTGGTAAATGAAGGCGTAGTTAGCGGATGGAACGATCCAAGGATGCCTACCATCAGTGGATTAAGAAGAAGAGGTTATACACCAGAAAGTATTCGTGAGTTTTGTGAACGAATCGGAATTGCGAAAAGAGAGAACTTAATTGAACTGAGTTTACTTGAATTCTGTGTACGTGAGCACCTAAACAAGACCGCAAATCGTGTTATGGCCGTACTAGACCCAATTAAGTTAATTATTACCAACTACCCGGAAGGTAAAACAGAAACTTTAACCGGTGAAAACAATCCTGAAGCAGAAGATAAAGGCGGAACAAGAGAAATACCTTTCAGCAACGCACTTTGGATCGAAAGGGAAGATTTCATGGAAGAGCCTGCTAAAAAATGGTTCAGGCTTGCACCTGGGGCTATGGTAAGGTTAAAGAATGCCTATATCGTAAAATGTGAAGATTTCAAAAAAGACGCAGAAGGAAATATAACAGAAATCCACTGTACTTATGTCCCTGAATCTAAAAGCGGAGAAGATACCAGTGAGATCCATGTAAAAGGAACTATTCACTGGGTAAGTATTGCACATGCAAAAACTGCTGAGATCAGAATTTATGACCGGTTATTCTCTGTAGAATCCCCTGATAGTGAAGAAGGTGATTTTAAAGATTACTTAAATCCTGATAGCATCAAGGTGATTAAAGAAGCTTATATTGAGCCTTACCTGGAAAATGCAGATATAAATTCCCGTTACCAGTTTATCCGTAAAGGCTATTATAGCCTGGATAGTGATTCTACCCCGGAACATTTGGTATTTAACCAAACCGTAGGATTAAAAGATGCCTGGGCAAAAGCAAAAAAATAACTAATACTGATCGTCTATAAATGGCCTTTTGAAATTATTCAAAAGGCCATTTTGTTTAAAAGAGAATTTACAAATACTTTTTATACAGATTAAACAGGATCATATAATCTGCCTGACTAAGCTTAGGACTGATATCTGTTTGTACAAAATGACGTTTAAATGCAATAACAGCGGCAGATAAGTTACTAACATCATATCCAATGATGCGCAAAGCAATAGCAGCATCAAAATTAGCCGGAGGAATTTGTAATACAGGATCATACCACAAGCCAAATCCCTGATCCGCAAGTTTTTTCCATGGAAATTTATTGGGGTCAATCTTACGTTTAGGAGATATATCTGAATGACCGATAATATTTGCAGCCGGAATATTGTATTTCTTAGTCAGTACAGATAACAGCGAAATCAGGCTGTTTATCTGTGCATCTGAATAGGGTTCATTCCCATTGTTATCAATTTCAATACCTAAAGAACTAGAATTAAGGTCAGCCTCATTCCCCCATTTGCCTACTCCTGCATGATTTGCACGCAAGTAGTCATTTACCATATGCACCAATTTCCCATCCCTGCCAATGATATAATGCGCACTGGTTCCGGTTGATTTTAATATAAATGTTCTAATGGTTTGATCTGTTGAAGCTTGTGCAGTATGGTGTAAAATGATAAAGTTAGGCTTCCGGATACCGAAATTTACAGATCCGATAAATGATTGCTGGTCAGCTGGTAATAAAATAACCTGCTGATCTAAAGGCGGCACAGCTTCTAAAAGTTCCCCAAAACTTTTCGCTTGTTGTTTATAAATTTTGTTGGTTGCCGCATATTTATTCGTTGAACAGGCACTCAGAAGGAATAAAGGAAGGATAAATAAGAAACTATTTTTCCTTTTTGATGTTTGTCTCATAATAGGTAATTATAGGGGGTGAAATTACTAATATTTACATAAATGCCCCTTAAATGGCTATGAATTTATGCATGCCTTATAATTTTTCCTAATTTAGTTGCGTTATAAAAAATTAGCATGAACAGATCTTCCAAAGTATCCCTATTTTTTGCGGGATGCGCTATTATTGCAGGTATAGGATCCTGCACGCCTGAAACAGAGAACAAAAACACCATAAAGGAGAAACCAAGCGCCGTACGGGATAGTCTGCAGGAATATGTGCACCAGCGGCTTGCCATTTATGAACCCGTTAAGCTAAGTACAAACTTAAACGCGCTTTCTGTAAGCCAGCGTAAAGTGCTTCCTTTACTCATACAAGCGGCACAGATTATGGATGAGCTATTCTGGAAACAAACCTATCCGCAGCGTGACAGTTTGATTGCAGCTGTCAGAGACGAAAAAACAAAAGCATTTATAAAAATAAATTATGGTCCCTGGGACAGACTGAATGGCGACAAACCCTTTCTGGCTGGTATAGGTGCTAAATCTGAGGGAGCCACTTTTTATCCTGCCGGGATGACTAAAACCGAGTTAGAAGAATCCGATCTGAAAGATAAATTTAACCCCTATTCTGTCATACAGAAGGACAGTGCTGGTCAATTAGCTCTTGTGCCTTATCATGTGTTATTCGCATCCGAATTACAAAGAGCCTCTTCCTTGCTTAAACAAGCGGCTTTATTAGCGGATGACCCTGGATTTAAGAAATACCTCAACCTAAGAGCAGATGCACTGGTAACGGATAATTATGGCCCCAGCGATTACGCCTGGCTGGATATGAAAAACAATACGCTGGATATTATTATTGGCCCTATTGAAAATTACGAGGATAAAATGTTCAATGCCCGTACTTCTTTTGAGGCGTATGTTTTAATAAAAGATAAAGTATGGAGTAAAAAGCTGGCTAAATATGTAAGTATGCTGCCACAGCTTCAAAAAGGATTACCGGTACCAGAAAAATATAAGAAAGAAAAGCCGGGAACAGATTCTGAACTGAATGCTTACGATGTTGTTTATTATGCGGGAGATTGTAACGCCGGCTCTAAAACTATTGCGGTAAACTTACCTAATGATGAGATCATCCAGCAGAAAAAAGGGACACGCAGATCGCAGTTAAAAAATGCAATGAAGGCCAAATTTGACAAGATCCTTGTTCCGGTTGCCAATGAACTGATTGACAAAGAGCAGTTAAAACACATAAATTTCGACGCTTTTTTTGCAAATGTGATGTTTCATGAAGTCGCACATGGACTGGGCATAAAGAAAACAATCAATGGTAAAGGTTTTGTTAAAGATGCACTTAAGGAGCAGTACAGCTGGCTTGAAGAAGGTAAAGCTGATATCCTGGGCCTGTATATGGTCACAGGTTTACTAAAAAAAGGGGAGCTTACCGGAGATATTAAAACTTATTATACCACATTTATGGCTGGGATCTTACGCTCGGTAAGATTTGGTGCTTCAGAAGCACATGGACAAGCTAATATGCAATGTTTTAATTTTTTTAAAGAACAGGGTGCATTTATCAGAACAGCGAATGGAACTTATAAGGTAGATTTCGATAAAATGGGCCCTGCCATGAATGCATTAAGTAAAGTCATCCTAACCTTACAGGGAAATGGAGACAAAGCAGGCGTAGAAGCAATCAAAAAGAAAATGGCAGTTATTAGCCCGGAGTTACAGTCGGACCTGGATAGGTTAAGTAAAAAAGGTATTCCTGTAGATCTTGTCTTTGAACAAGGTGTAGATGTACTCGGCGTAAAATAATTAGGTTAAAAAGCTCAAACATTTTAAATCATGTTTGAGCTTTTTAAGCTGCATCAATCCCCTATCAGGGATATCTTTTTGAGCCTTTTTACAGGAAACAGATCAATTAGGCAGGAAGGTGTTTCAGGATAATATTTTCCAATTCCTGAATATCAAAAGGTTTAGACAGGTAACCATCTGCACCAGCCTGATCGGCCAATGCCATCACATCATTATTTGCAGAAAAATAGATCACAGGTATATTCTTAAGCGTATCATGGTTTTTTAGTTCCCTGGTAGCTTCAATTCCACCAACATCCGGTAACCAGTTATCCATAAAAATAATATCCGGTATATAAGCGGTAACCTGATCAATGATATTATTTGATGTAGAAGAAGTCTTAATTTCATACCCTGCATCTTCTAAAATAAAGGTACATAGTTCCAGTATATCGGTGTTATCATCAAAAATAAATACTTTTTTTTGTTCAGCCATTACGCATAATCTTTATTAGGACAACAAATTTATAAATTCTGCCATATCTTCAATGGGTAAAACGTAATCTATTTTTACGTGAATATATGCTTGTTCTGGCATATAAGAAACCTGGGCCGATGCTGGATCCTGAATACCAGCGATCCCACCCCATGCTTTTACGCTTTTTAATCCGTTTACCCCATCTGCATTTGACCCCGAAAGCAGTAAACATACCAGTTTATCCTGATATACTTCTGCAGCAGTTTGAAAGGTAGCATCAATTGAGGGCCGGGAATAGTTTATCTTCTCTGAATAATCTAGAGAAAAGGTATGGTCCCTTTCAATCAAAGTATGGTAATCTGATGGTGCGATGTATATCACACCTGCTTGTACCGGTTCTTTTTCATCTACTTCCTTTACCTGAAGTTTAGTCTTGCCAGATAACAAATCAGGAAGCAAAGAGTCTGAGCCATGCTTGCGGTGCACCACAATAACAATTGGAAAACTGAGTGTAGGGCTTAACGCTGGCAGTACTTTTAACAGCACATCCAAACTTCCTGCAGACCCTCCGATAATAAGTGCATCACATTTTCCCATTAGCTTACCTTTCTCCAGATTTTCTCCGCTGGTACCCGTTTATAATTTTTAGAAAGCGGAGAAAAGTCAAGTGTTTCTTTAGTACCCAAAGCAAGGTAGCCCAAACCCTCTAAACTGTCATCAAAAAGCTGTAATACTTTATGCTGCAAGTCCCGGTCAAAATAAATCAATACATTTCTGCACAGAATTAACTGAAATTCATTAAAAGAGTGATCAGATACCAGGTTATGGGTAGAAAAAATAATTTTGCTTTTCAGCTCATCACTGAATTTAGCCAGTGAATAGTTTGCCGTATAGTAACTGGAGAAATCTTTAGTTCCGCCGGATAAGATATAGTTTTCAGAATATTGTTTCATCTGGCTCATGGCAAACATACTCTGCCCCGCCTTTTCCAGTACCACAGGATTTAAGTCGGTTGCATAGATTAGTGATTTATGAAGCAGGTTGAGTTCTTTCAGGATAATAGAGATGGAATAGGCTTCTTCTCCAGTAGAACAGCCAGCCAGCCAAATCCGGATAAATGGATAAGTACCTAACTTTGGAAGCACTTCATTCCTTAATGTTTTAAAAAAAACCGGATCTCTAAACATTTCCGTCACATTTACAGTGATTTGTTCTACAAAACGCTTAAAATAAAAGGTGTCATTATTTATCCGGTAACGAAATTCTGCAAAGCTCACTGCTTTATCTAAAGAATAAAGTCTCAGGATCCGCCGCTTAATCGACGCTTTAGAATACCCCGTAAAATCATAGCCATAATGCTCCAGCAGATCGGCGAGCAAAACTTCTACTTGTTCATCACTAACTACAGGTAATTCCAGGTTCATTTAAATATATTTTACCAGTAAATCCGTTAAACTATCTACATTAATAGGTTTAGATACATAACCTACTGCACCTGCATTTAAACAACGCTCTCTGTCACCAAGCATCGCCTGTGCCGTTACAGCAATAACCGGGATCTCCTTTAACTGAGGGTCCTCATTCATCTTTGCCATCGCCTGATATCCATCCATACCTGGCATCATCATATCCATTAACACTACTGCAATGTCATTTTGTTCTTCCAGCAATTGTAACCCCTCTTCTCCCCCAATCGCTGAAAGACAATGATACCCCTTTGCTTTAAGCACGGCTGTTAACGCAAAGATATTCCTGTTATCATCATCAATGATTAGTACTTTTTTCTTATTCTCCATATTCATTTAAAACTATGGTCAGTATTTTAATTTTTATCATAAAGCCATACCCGTAACAGAGAGATGAGCTGATCCACATCCACAGGTTTAGAGATATAATCAGAAGCCCCGGCAGCGATACACTTCTCGCGATCACCCATCATTGCTTTCGCTGTAACAGCAAGCACAGGCAAATGTTTGAACGCCTGTATTTTTCTAATCTCTTTTGTACTTTCATAACCATCCATTTCTGGCATCATCATATCCATAAGTACGATATCTACATGAGGATTTTCATGGAGCAGTTGCAGCGCCTCTTTACCATCGGTAGCAGCCAGAACTTTCATCTTATGCTGTTCAAGCGCTTTAGTCAAAGAGAATATATTCCTGACATCATCATCAGCAATCAGCACCGTCTTATTATTTAGCACTTCATATAATCCGCCCAAGCCCTCTGCTGCTCTTTTATTCTTACTCTCTTCTCTATTCTCCTCCACCAGATGCAGAAAAAGCCCAGCCTCATCCAGGATGCGCTGATAAGAATGTGCCGTTTTCACTACAATTGAATCTGCATACTGCTTAATTCTTTGCTCCTCGCCTTTAGAAAGATTCTTTCCGGTAAATATAATAATAGGCAGGTTTTCCAGTCCTTCACTCTTTTTAATAGTTTCTAATGTGATATAAGCATTTTTATCCGGGATTCCCATATCCAGAATCACACAGTCTACTTCTTTTTTCTGTAAAGCATCAACGCTTTCTGCCACGTTATTAACTACTTCCGTCTGAATTTCATGGTTGCTCAAAAAGTAACTTAGCGCTTTTGCATGTTGCTGATTTTCTTCTACAATCAAGACTTTTTTAGGATGCCTGCTTAATGCATATTCCAATTTTTGAAAGATCTGCTGCATATGCTCTAGTGCAAAAGGCTTATTTATAAAGTCAACGGCACCTTTTAATAAACTTTCTTTTTTAACTTCCAGAGAAGACATAATATGCACAGGAATTGGACGTGTTGCCGGATTAGCTTTCAGTTCCTCCATCACCTGCCAGCCATCTTTTACAGGCAGCTGGATATCTAATAATATTGCCAGCGGCTTATACAAATTAGCCAGCTCAATTCCAATATCACCTCTAACGGCCACTATTCCTTTGTAATCCCTCTTCCTGGTGAAATTAAGCAGCGTTTTAGCAAATGGTGTATCATCCTCTATAATCAGGATAACTTTATCACCCGCAACAATATTAGCTCTGTCATCTTCCACATCTGCAGGAATATGATCTACAGTAAAACGTTCAGGCAAGACAACAGGCGGTGCCACATAAGCAGGCGTATAACCTGCTCCATTGGCTAAAATAGATTCTTCTTCCAATTCCACAGCTACCCCATTTACTGGTAAAGTTAACGTGAAAGTACTTCCTGAATTTTCTATACTGGCCAGCTCAATCTCCCCACCCAGCAGTTTTGCCAACTCGCGGCTAATAGATAATCCCAATCCTGTTCCTCCAAATCTTCTCCTGGTAGACCCATCTGCTTGTTGAAATGCTTCAAAAACTAATCCTTGTTTTGAAGCGGGGATTCCAATTCCAGTATCTGTTACGCTGAATAAAATAGTTTCTGCAGCAGCAGCACTACTTACTTTTAAAGTTACGCTACCCTTTGAGGTAAACTTAATCGCATTAGAAAGCAAGTTCTTTAGAATTTGCTCTAAGCGCATTTTATCGGTAAAGATCAATGGCAAATCGTTATCAAGTTCAATCTTCAGTGCTAAACTCTTGTTTTTTGCAATAGGGTTAAAAAGAGAACGCATGTCCGTAGATACCTCATCCAGGCTAACATCAGCCATTTCCAGTTTCATTTTACCCGCTTCGATCTTTGAAAGATCTAATATTTCATCAATTAACCCTAATAACCCCTGACCTGAACTTTGGATCACTTCCGCATATTCAATATACTCAGGATCCAGTTCTTTGTTATCAGACATTAATTTTGATAACAATAAAATAGAGTTCAATGGGGTTCTTAGCTCATGGGACATATTGGCCAGAAACTCCGATTTATATTTAGTACTTTGCTCCAGTTGTTCTGATTTCCTTTGAATTTCCAGGTTATGTTGCTGGATCAGCTGGTTCTTTTCTTCCAGCAGCATCGTTCTTTCTTCCAGCTCCTGGTTACTTTGCAGCAACTCTTCCTGCTGCACACGAAGTTCTTCTTCTGAAGTTTGTATTTTCTGCGTCTGTGCCTCCAGCTCGGCATTTAAGCCTTCCAGTTCACTATGCTGTGCCTGCAATTCTTCTGCCTGAGCCTGTGTTTCTTCCAGGAAGTCCTGTAATTTTTTACGGTTCTGCGCCACGTGGATCGCGACACCAATATTGGTAGAAATATTAGTGAAAAAGTCTAATTGTAATTGGCTGAAAGGTGTTAATGTGCCTATTTCTATTACCCCTACAACTACACGATCCCTGATTACAGGAATGGCAGCAATGTTCCTTGGACGGGTATTACCCGCGGCATAACTAATCGTTAATTCACCCTCTGGAATATCATTCAATAAGATTTGCTTTCCAGATTTGACGGCCTGTCCAGCCAATCCTTCACCAGGCTTTAAAAGCTCTTTACGCTGATCTTCCAGCAAAGCGTAACTTCCTGCAAGATGCAAAGCACGATCATCTTCTAATAAATAAAAGGCAGCCACCTGTGCATTGGTATGTTGTATAATATTTTCTAAAATATCAGTGGCCAGTGTACTTACACTTTTTTCACCAACCATTTTATCATTTAAATTCGCAATACCTGCCTGTAGCCATTCTTTATCTGCTAACAGGGAAAATGAATATTGTAAAGATTCAGCCATCGCATTTAATGAACCCGCAAGACTGCCCAATCCATCTTTTGCCTCTTCATCTAAACGCACCTCATAATTACCATTAGAAATTTGCCCTGCAATTCCCTGGATCACTTCAATACGGTGATCTATTTCATCATTCTTATCTTGCAGCTCTTGCTGCAGTAAAACCCTGGCATTAAAGTCAGATGAAACTTTACGATAAAAGAATACAGTAATTAAAATAGCAAGAAAAGCAGCAAAAATAATCAGCATAGGGGTATAAGTAGCTAATTTATTCTGATCAGAGGTTCTTAAAGCCAGTAACCTGGTTTCTTCGTTCTCCATGGCCTTAATCGTCTTTCTGGCACTATCCATAGATTCTTTGCCAAGAAGCAGATCAGCCACACCAACCGCCCCGCCCCTGCGTTTTACGGCGATGGTCTTATCCAGGATCTTTAATCTTTCCTGTATAATTTCCTGGAGCTTTAGAATACTTTGCTGCTGTACAGGATTGTCTGTAGTTTGCTGTTTCACACTTTCCAGCAATACCACAGCCTGTCCTTTGGCACCATTATAAGGCTCAAGGAAAAGGTTTTCTCCAGTTAAAAGAAAGCCTCTCTGGCCGGTTTCTGCGTCTTTAAGTGTAGATATAATGCCTTCCAGATCAGTAATCACCAGATTACTATGAGAAACCATTTTAGAACTATTAATGAGGTTGCTAATGCTGATGTAAGAAGCGAGAGAGCTAATAAAAAGCAACAATAAAGATAGCCCCAGACCAATTCGCAGGTTATTTTTTAAAGTTTTTTGCATAATAAAAAGAAAAATTAATCTGTTTCAGGACTTGAAATTAATGGAATATCGAAATAAAACTCGGAACCTTCACCAAAAACACTATTCACCCCTACATTTCCTCCATGCCTTCTGATGATCTCCGCAGAAATATACAGCCCGATTCCCAATCCCTGAAAATGTATGGCTGTTTCTTCTACCCTATAAAATTTATCAAATACGTTTTTTTGTTGTTCTGCATCAATACCGATACCAAAATCCCTTACCGACACCACCACCCGGTCCCCTTTATTAACCACATTCATATGTACTTCTGTAGTACCAGGTGAATATTTTATGGCATTAGTCAGGAAATTTACAATGACTTGTTCAATTCGCATCTCATCAGCAAATAACTCATGAGGAACATATCCTTTTTTAAGAATTTTAAAATCAGGGTTAGACTGGTGCATGATCTCGATAATACTATCCAGCAGTCCGTTTAAATTAAAACTCTTCATGCTGAATTTTAATTTCCCGCTTTCAATCTTAGAGATATCCAGCAAATCTGCAATAAGTTCATTTAACTTATCCAGTTGTAACTGTGCTTTTTGAAGATGTTTCTTAACAGTCGGGATATCCCCTTTATCAATGCTTCTTTCCAATAACTGGACATACCCCTTTACACTGGTTAGCGGTGTTTTTAACTCATGGCTGGCAATACTGATAAATTCATCTTTTTTCCGTTCTGCACGTTTCCTGAATTCAATTTCCTCTAAAAGGGCTTCCTGGATCTCGATTAGTTTTCGGCTTTGCTCATAAATCCGGTAAAAGGTTTTCACCTTTAGGAGCAAGATATTCATGTCTACCGGTTTGGTGATATAATCCAGGCCGCCAGAAGAATAACCTTTTGTAATAAAATTAAGCTCGGTATTAGCAGCCGATAAGAAAATGATCGCTGTTTCTTTGGCTTTACTATATCCTGAAATCGCTTCTGCAACTTCAAATCCGTCCATACCTGGCATTTGCACATCCAGAATAATCAGGACATATGCATTTTTGAGTACTTTTTTCAGCGCCTCTTCACCCGAAGATGCCGTGTCAACTTCAAAATTATGTCTTTCTAGAACTTTTTTTAGAGAAATCAGATTCTCCGGTGTATCGTCTACAATTAGGATCATTATTAATAATAAATAGTAATCAACCTCATGCTATTCCAAAATCTGCCCGAAATAGAAGGCTAAAGTTATACAACTTTATAGAATATATCGTGATCGCGTTTCAACATAGGTAACATTTTTGATATCAAAAGGAAAGTATTTAAAAATCTCCGCTTTTAAAAGTATCGCCTTGATTAATATCTCCGGTATCAAATCCTTTCTTAAACCAAAACATCCGCTGGGCAGAAGTTCCGTGTGTAAAAGCATCCGGAACCACCTCTCCCTGGGCCTGTTTCTGTAATTTATCATCCCCAATGGCATTTGCCGCATTTAAGGCTTCTTCCACATCACCCGCTTCCAGTTCAAAATCTTTTAGCTGCTGTGCTTTATTTGCCCAGAGACCAGCAAAAAAATCTGCTTGCAGTTCCAGTTTTACAGAAAGCTTATTGTATTCTTTCTCACTTAACGATCCGCGGGCCTGCTGCATTTTTTCTGAAATACCGAGCAAGTTTTGTACGTGATGCCCCACTTCATGTGCAATTACATACGCCTGTGCAAAATCACCTGCTGCGCCAAAACGATCTTTCAGTTCTTTATAAAAAGATAGATCAATATAAACCTTATGGTCTGCCGGGCAATAAAAAGGACCTACCGCAGATTCTGCATAACCACATCCTGATGCTGATCCACCCTCAAATAGTTTTAATGCAGGCTGTTCGTATTCTTTTCCCATTTTTTGGAATTCCGCTGTCCACACCTGATCCGAAGATTCCAGCACATTAGCAACAAACCTACCCGCAGAATCAGTTGGTGTTCCTTTTTTCACAGTTTCCTGTTCAGTATTACCTACAGGTAAACTGGAAACTAAGCCCGTAAGATCAGTACCAAAGAACAAGCCGACAATGACCACCAGAATCCCTATTCCGCCGCCTATTGCTTTTCCGCCGCCAGAGAAACCTCTTGCATCCTCAATATTACTACTACCCTTGCCGAACCACTTCATAAATTTTTATCTGATTTGGTATAACCCTGATTTGCGTCAATTGTTATACCAAATCTGAAAAAAATTATAAATTATTCAAAGGCCGCAAGTGCCGATGAAATACGCTGTACAGTTTCTTCTGCTCCAAGGGTAAGGGCGATATCAAAAACACCAGGCCCAAATTTCCCGCCAACCAGCATAATCCGGAATGGCAGCATGAGTTCTCCAGGCTTTAATGTATGTTCTGCAGCTAGGGCTTTAAAGCTTTCTTCCAGTTCAGCTGGAGAAGAATGTGCAGCCACTACTGGTTTAAATGCTTCAAAAAACATTGCTTTTTCATTATTCCATTTGCTTTTTACGGCAGCCAGGTCATAAGTTACAGGTGCAGTGAAAAAGTATTCACTCTGTCCAATGAAATCAGTAAGCAAGTTACAGCGTTCTTTGACCAAACTAATCACCTGTAAAGTAAAACTATCATCGTTTAAAGTGATTCCCTGGCTAGCAAATGCTTCTTTTACCGTTTCCAGTAAGGCTGTAGATCCTGTATTTTTAATCCACTCATGGTTATACCATTTTGCTTTCTCAAAATCAAATTTTGCGCCTGCTTTACTGATCCGTTCCAGGGAGAATTTAGCAATCAGGTCTTCCATAGAGAAAATCTCCTGTTCTGTTCCATCATTCCATCCCAGCATGGCCAGTAAATTCACAAATGCTTCAGGCATAAAACCAAGCTCTTTAAAGCCTGGAGTAAGATCCCCTGTTTTTGGATCCAGCCAGTTTTGTGCATATACCGGGAAACCTAAACGGTCTCCATCACGCTTACTTAACTTACCGTGTCCATCTGGTTTTAAAATCAGGGGCAAATGTGCCCATTCTGGCATCACATCTGCCCATCCAAGATATTTCCAAAGCAGGATATGTATCGGTGCAGAAGGAAGCCATTCTTCTCCCCTAAATATATGGCTGATCTCCATCGCCTTATCATCAGCCACTACAGCTAAGTGATAAGTTGGCATCCCATCAGCTTTTAAAAGTACTTTATCATCAACCAGGTTGGTATCAAAACTCACCTGTCCGCGGATCAGGTCATGAAAAGAGACCTGCTCATCTTCGGGCATTTTTATACGCACAACATGAGGTGCATTGGCAGCCAAAAGTGCATCAACCTCATCTAAAGGAAGCGTAAGTGAATTTCTCATGTCCATTCTGGACGCCTGGCCGTATAAGAAATTAGGAATCTCTTTCCGTTTAGCATCTAATTCCTCAGGCGTGTCAAAAGCATAATAGGCAAATCCATCTCCAATTAATTGCTCGGCATATTGTCTGTAGGTAGATTTACGTTCACTCTGACGGTAAGGCCCATATTCGCCTCCCAGTTGCGGGCTTTCGTCCGGTTTCATCCCACACCACTCCAGGCAGGAAACTATATATTCTTCCGCACCAGGCACAAACCGGGTTTGGTCAGTATCTTCCACACGCAAAATAAACGTGCCATTGTGTTTTTTGGCAAATAAATAATTAAATAAAGCCGTACGTACACCGCCTAAATGAAGGCCTCCTGTCGGACTGGGGGCAAATCTTACTCTAACTTTCTTTTCCATATAATACAGGCAAAGATATATTTTTTAAACGCTTACCGTTCTATTGATATCTTTTTGAATGCTATTTTGTAATTTGCCATCCTATTCTATGAATCCTTACGAAAAAAAGCGCCGCTGGAAATTCTTCTTACTCATTTTTGCCATTGTAATCGGTACCGCATCAGTCGTGTATAGCGATTTCTTTGTCAAAAAAATGCAGCAGGAAGAGCAGGTCCAGTTTCAATTGTATGTTAAAGTAACCGAACAATCCCTGGTCATGTATGATGATGACCGGTATACAGACCTTTTGGGAACAATTATCAGGAATACTAAACTGCCTGTAATTATGACCGACGGTGATGGATTAATTAATTCTTACCGGGGGCTGGATTCTACAAAAACAAATTACAATGTAGAAAAGCAGGATAAGACTACCTATGACCCGGCCTATTTTGAAAAAGAGTTACGGGAAATGAAGAAACAGCATCCGGGCACCCCAATTATAGGACTTGATGGGAAGATCTGGAATATTTACCACAAAGACTCCTTTATTTTAACGCAGCTGCGCTATTTTCCTTTTATTCAATTGGCGGTAATCGGTTTGTTTTTACTTACTGCATATGTAGCTTTTAGTTCTTCCAGGCGCTCAGAACAAGACCAGGTTTGGGTGGGTATGGCTAAAGAAACTGCGCATCAGCTGGGTACCCCTATTTCTTCGCTGATGGCTTGGGTAGAGCTGATGAAGTCACGCTTTGATGCAGAAGATGACCCATTGATCGCAGAAATGGAGAACGATATTAAAAGACTAGAGGTAATTACCGACCGTTTTTCAAAAATTGGTTCCAAACCCATATTAGAAGACCATGTAGTATATACGGTCATCAGCAATTTTATCCAATATTTTCAGCTGCGTACTTCAGATAAAGTAATTTTCAAAATTACAGGGGACGATCAGGTACGTGCATTACTCAATGTCCCCTTGTTTGACTGGGTTACAGAGAACTTATTAAAGAATGCAGCAAATGCGATAGAGAATGAAGGGCATATTACTGTAAATATCATTGAGCATTTGGCTAAAGAAGAAGTTTTTATTGATATCACAGATACTGGAAAGGGTATTCCAAGATCCAAATTCGATGCCGTTTTCCAACCGGGATATACCACCCGAAAAAGAGGATGGGGACTAGGCCTTTCTTTAACTAAAAGGATTGTAGAGAATTACCACAGCGGCCAGATTTTTGTAAAAGATTCCGAAATAGGGAAAGGTACAACTTTCCGGATTATATTAAAAAGCAGTATAAAGTATGAACCCACTCGTTCCTAAGCAATATGCAGATTACGCAGCACTAGTTAGCGGTGATCTGATGGAAGTATTACAGCGTCAGGCCATTGAATTTCCTGAATTTATAAATAGCTTACAGGCTAAAGCGGATTATGCTTATGCTCCGGGAAAATGGACGATTAAGGAAATGATGGGGCATATCATTGATACGGAAAGGATCCTTGTTTACCGCCTTGTGGCTATTTCACGTGGAGAACAAGCATTTTTACCAGGATTTGATGAAGACAGTTATGTCTCGGCAGCTCATTTTTCAGACCGTAGTTTATTCAGTTTCTGCGAAGAGTTTAGTTTGCTTAGAAAAGCAAATATGTATCTTTTCAGCTCTTTAACTGAGCAAGAGCTGAACCGCAGCGGAACAGCTTCAGGAAAAACAATTACCGCACAGAAGGTACTTTATATCCTTGCCGGACATGTCATTCACCACACACAAATCATTAAAGAAAGATACTTATGATCTGGTTCAAAGAATTTAGTCTTGAAAATTTAAATAACAGGCCTAAAAACCACCTCGGTGCTTTGCTGGACATTCAATTCACAGAAATTGGTGATGAGTTTATAACCGCAACCATGCCTGTAGATGAGCGCACGCACCAGCCCGCAGGTATTTTACATGGTGGTGCTTCGGTTGTACTGGCCGAAACTTTAGGCAGTATAGCCTCTTATATGTGCATTGACCCTGAGCGTTTCCAGGCCGTTGGACTGGAAATTAATGCCAACCATTTAAGACCAGTTAAAAGCGGAAAAGTAACTGGTATCTGTAAACCACTCCACCGGGGTGCAAAAACCCATGTCTGGGAAATAAAGATCTATGATGATCGCGGAAAAATGAATTGTATCAGCCGCTTAACGGTTGCAGTTATTCCAAAATAAATATTCTAGTGTACGCGGCCTTTTACAATACTACCTACAAAAATCGCCGCACCAATAAATCCGAAGATTCCTGTTAAAAACGCCCAACCAAAACTACCTGAAATTACCAATGCAGTTAAAAAGGCAAAAACAAAACCTAAAACGTAATAAACCCAGTCAAAACTTTTTTCTTCTTTAATCATCTTTAAAAATTGTATGTCCCAAAGGTATTGATTTATTTCAAATAAGAAAGCTTACTGCCCCTTAACCTTTTTATTGCCCTTCAATTTGTCAGCATTTTGTAATTTATAATTCAAATCACATTTTCTTTAAAAATCAATCAATCGATTGATTAATTTTGTCCCATCAAATCAATGGAAAAGCCAGACAAAAGATTAAGCATTTTAGCAGCAGCAGAGAAATTATTCTCTGAAATGGGATACGAAGGGACTTCTACACGCCAAATCGCAAAAGAAGCAGGCGCAAACATGTCCATGATCAATTACTATTTTGGTTCTAAAGAGGGCGTCTTTTTAGAAATCATGAATGAAAGGATCAAGGGATTTAATGCACAATTGGTAAGCATTAATGAAGACCGCATCACGCCATTACAAAAATTAGTACGGGTTATTGAAGAATATACCACACGTATCCTCAATAATATCGCTTTTCACAAGATGATGCACCGGGAACTTTCCCTTGCACAGCGCCCAGAAATGTATTGTAAACTTAAGGATGCCATCAGTGCCAACCTGATCGTGATTGAAAAAATCATCAGCGAAGGAATAGAGACGGGAACATTTAGACCTGTAGATGTCAGAATGCTGATCTCTACGATCATGGGAACGATTACCAGTGTGGCTACCACACCCTCAAAAGTGACCGAAGGATCTAATTTGGATATTACTATTCCTAAAGACAGGGAAATCCTAACCCAGCGGCTAATCGTACATTTAAAAGATTTGGTTACCACGTATTTAACACCCCAACAATGATACACAAAACAATTAAACTGAGTTGCTTCGCTCTCTTGCTGCCTGGTATACTCTACGCTCAAAACGTTAAAAAACTAACCCTGCAAGAGGCGGTTCAGTTAGGGATAGAAAACAGCAAAAACTTAAGGCTCTCTCAAAATAAAATAGAGAAAGCGATGCAGGAACTGGAGGTGGTTAAAGACAATGCATTACCAACGGCAAGTGTGAGTGCAATTTACAACCATGCAGAAATCCCCACTAATCAGCTTAACCTTGGAGGCGAACAAATTAATTTGCCTAAACGCGCTGATGCCTATTTAGGTACCGCAGCAGTACAAGAACTACTCTACGGTGGCGGTAAATTAAGATACGCCAGAGAAAGCACCAAATTATTAGCAGAGGTTGCCCGTCTTAATGCGGATCAGAATAAAGAGGAAGTTACCTATGCGGTAATCAACACTTACTTCTCCCTCTATAAAGTTGCTCAGAGTAAAAAAGTAATTGCTCAAAACCTATCTTCTATAGCCAGTCAGCTGAAACAATCTGAACGTTTCTTTGAACAAGGGATTGTGACTAAAAATGATGTGCTGAGGTTCCAGCTGCAACAGGCCAATATTACGCTAACAGATCTGGAAGCAGAAGGTAACCGCAAAATAGTGAACTATAATATGGTCATCCTGCTTGGCCTTCCTGATGATACTGAAATAGAAATTACTGATCCTACACTCAATGCTATGACGGTTGCGCCCTTAAACAACTATTTAGACCAGGGATTATCAACCAGGCAAGAGTTAAAAGCGCTAGATCTTCGTAATCAGGTTGCTGAGGTAGATATCAAATCCGTTAAAGCAAATACTTTACCAACAGTGGCATTGGGGGCAAACGCGTATTACATTAATCCAAGCGGCAACTTTATTCCTTCAAATCATCAGTATATCGTGCCGATGACTATCGGTGCTACAGTTTCCTGGAATATTGGAAACCTCTGGACCAATAAAAATAAGGTGACTGATGCCAGGATCCAGCAAAAAGGAATCGTGATCCAGAAAGATATTGAAAGTGATCAGGTCAAAACAGAGATCAACAGGAACTTTCAAAATTACCAGGTCGCAGTGAACAAGATCAAAATACTGGAAACCTCCATTGCACAGGCCACTGAAAATGACAGGTTACTGGAATCAAAATATAAAAACAATGTAGCTTCTGCTATTGACAGAATTGATGCCGAAACTTTGCTTTATCAGAGTAAGATCAACCTTGAAATCGCTAAAGCCGATGCCGGTGTAGCCTATTATACCTTATTAAAATCAACAGGAAAAATTTCTCAATAATCCCATAATCTCTCTAGTAATGACAACAGATCCAACAGCGGAACCGACAATTGAAACTAAAAAGAAAAGTAAAATTGTCCCTATAATATTAGCCGTATTGATAATTATAGGTGCCATATTTGGCGTAAAAGAATATATATATTATAGTAAGCACATTGATACAGATGATGCCCAGATTGACGGGGATATCAGTCCTGTAGTTGCACGTGTGGGAGGCTATGTAAACGAGATTAAATTTGAAGAAAACACGAAAGTAACAGAAGGACAAACGCTGGTCACTTTAGATGACAGAGACTATAAAGTGAAACTAGAACAAGCAATGGCAGGACAAAAAGGTGCTGATGCTGGTGTGGGTGTTTCACAATCTCAGATTATTGCAACTTCTGCAAATACAAGTACTGCTAAAGCTAATATAGAATCTGCTAAAGTAAAATTATGGCAGGCACAAAAAGATTTTGATCGTTATGATAACCTAATCAAAGATGGATCAATCACACAGCAACAGTTTGACCAGGCTAAAGCGACAAGAGATGTAGCTCAGGCAACATACAATGCTTCTAAAGATCAATATACCGCGGCACTTAAACAAGTGGGTACCACACAATCTCAGCTTGCGGTAAGCAACAACGGAGTTTCTCAGCGCCAGTCGGATGTTGATTTTGCAAAACTGCAGTTATCCTATACCGAAATTAAAGCTCCTGCAACAGGTCTTGTTAGCAGAAAAAGCATTCAGAAAGGGCAGTTAATCCAGGCAGGACAGTCTTTGTTTTCTGTAGTCAATGAAAATAGCTTGTTTGTAACGGCTAATTTTAAAGAAACTCAAATGGCAGAGATTCGTGCGGGTTTAAAAGTGGAAGTAGAAGTAGATGCTTTTCCAGATCAAAAAATAGAAGGTGAAGTTTATAATTTCTCTCCAATCACTGGTGCTAAAGGATCTCTACTTCCTCCAGATAACGCAACAGGTAACTTTGTAAAAGTTGTTCAGCGTATTCCTGTTAAAATTAAACTCAAAGCTTCTAAAGAAATGCTGGAAAAATTACGTCCGGGCATGAGTGTTAAAGTTTCTGTATCAACAAAAGATTAATAAAATGGCCGAGCAAGGTTTAAAAAAATGGGTAATCACATTTACGGTGATCACAGCTTCGTTACTAGAGCTGATTGATACCACCATTGTAAATGTGGCCTTACCACAGATTCAGGGTAACCTGGGTGCGACCTTAGAGGATGTAGCCTGGTTATCTACCGGATACGCAGTTGCCAACGTAATTGTACTTCCCATGTCGGGCTGGCTGGGAAGCAGGTTTGGCAGAAAAAATTACTTTCTTACTTCTATTATTGTATTTACAATTGCATCCTTCTTATGCGGAAATGCAACCAACTTAGAAGAACTTATCGCCTTCCGGATCTTACAGGGTATTGCAGGTGGCGGACTGATCTCTACTGCGCAAGCAATTTTGCTGGAAACCTGGCCGCGGGAGGATGTTGGGATAGCTACTGCCCTTTTTGGGCTGGGTGCTGTTGTAGGGCCTACGGTAGGGCCAACCATTGGCGGGTATATCCTTGATATCAGTTCCTGGCCATGGATATTTTATGTCAATATTCCCGTCGGGATTCTCGCCGCCTATTGTACGTATGCCTTTATAAAGGTTACACCAAGAGATGGCCAGGGTAAACCAGTAGATTGGTGGGGAATTGCCTTATTAGCCATAGCAGTAGGAAGTTTGCAGACCGTTCTTGAAAAAGGAGAAACAGAAGATTGGTTCACCACTCCTTATATTGTAGCACTGAGTGTGGCTGCGGTACTTGGGCTGCTGCTATTCATCTGGAGGGAAATGACTACAGACCACCCGATCGTGAACTTTAAGATCATGCGTCACCGCAGTTTCTCTATCGGGATGTTTACTTCATTTATCCTGGGTTTTGGCCTTTATGGATCAGTATTCGTATTCCCGGTTTTCTGTCAGAACCTGCTGGGATTCTCTCCGCTGCAGACAGGAGAATTACTATTCCCAGGTGGATTGTGTACCATTGTGATGATGCCTTTTATTGGGATATTCCTTAAAAAAGGGATTCCAGCGCAATTTATGGCTACCATGGGGATGTTCTTATTCTTTGTATTCTGTAACATGCTGAGCAAATCAACACTGGCATCAGGAACGAATGATTTCTTTCTTCCTTTAGTGATCAGAGGGGTGGGTATGGCTTTATTATTTGTTCCCTTAACCACCTTAGCCATGCAAGACTTAAAAGGTCCGGAACTTGGACAAGGTTCAGGGTTAAACAACATGATGAGACAATTAGGCGGATCATTTGGGATCGCTTTCTTAACAACGATGATCCATACCCGTCAGGGCTTTCACAGAAGTAACTTGCTGACTAATATTAATGAGTATAACCCAGCATTTACACAGCGCTTTTCTGCTTACATCAATAACTTTATGACTAAAGGGTATTCTTATCTTGATGCAAAAATAATGGCGACAAAAGCAATAGAAGGCACACTGATTAAACAATCTTTACTGTTAACTTATAGTGATGCCTATTGGGTAGCAGGAATGGTGATGCTTTGTTCCATCCCATTGCTATACTTACAGAAATTCAAAAAGAACGTCAATATTCCTACAGACGCTCATTAATTAAAAAAAGCAGGCTGTCTTTTCAGTCAGCCTGCTTTTATCAAAAAAATTACAATTTCCTACAACGCTGCTACACAACAACTACTTAGAATTTGAAAAGTGTTTAAACCTTTAATGAAAGCAATCTAAAGTTATTTGTTAGTAAACCCAAATAATTTTATTAACATTATTTGATAGGTCTTCCCCTCATTTTTACGTAGCTTCAAAGCGTAAAAATTATCAATAGCATGACTCAGAAACCAAGATTCACAGGCCAGAGAGAGTCTATTTTCAACAATGAAGTTGTCTCTAGATTTGAATTGTACAACAGCCTGTTCTTAACGCTTCCATTTTATAAAATCAAGGATACCGGCACACTCCTGCCCCTTTTTATCAAGTATTGTGAAGATGGTGTGAAAAATCAAAAGACCCCGGCTGAGATCATTAATGACTTTTTTGAGAAGTATACCCAGGCAAAAAACGACAAAGACATTGTGGATCTTTTGTTCCGCTTTATCCAGTATATAGAGCGCCAGGTAGTTCTTTTTGATGCAGTAGAAGATGCTTCATTTAGCAAATTAAACAGCGCAGAAGACCAGGTTTCCCTCCGGTCAATGTTGAAAAAGAGCGAATTTAATACCGCACTTCATGAAAAAACTGCAAAACTGATCGAAGATTTTTCCCTTCGCCTGGTATTAACTGCACACCCTACCCAGTTTTATCCGGGCAGTGTACTGTCAATAATTACAGATCTTACCGCTGCGATCAAAGTAAATGATATTGTAATCATTAATCAGCTTTTACAGCAATTGGGAAAAACTCCCTTCTTTAATAAAAAATCACCAACACCAGTGGATGAGGCTTTAAGCTTATCCTGGTACCTGGAAAATGTCTTTTACTTTGCAGCGGCCAATATTCAGTCTGAAATAGACAGCAGCCTGGAAGAATACCATATTCCTTCTAAAAATGTAATTGAGCTGGGATTCTGGCCAGGTGGTGACCGTGATGGGAATCCTAATGTACACGCAGAAGATACGATACAAGTATCCAAAATGCTGCGTCAGATCCTTTTCCGCTGTTACTACAGGGATTTTAGAAAATTAAAACGCCGGATCACTTTTAGAGGGGTAGAAGACACGCTTTCTCAGATCCAGGATGTACTTTATAAGAATGCCTTTGATACGAATATTGTTCCAGAGAACATCTCTGTCTTTTTAATAGCGCACCTGAATCATATCAAATCTACACTCATGGAGTCTCATGATGGATTATTTGCAGATCTTGTCGATGATCTGTTACGAAAAGTAGAACTCTTTGGCAGTCATTTCGCCTCTTTAGATATCAGGCAGGACAGCAGGGTACTTAGAGATGTACATGCTTACTGCAGGCAGAATAAGCCAATTATATCGCTATTTCCAGAAAATTACGGCGAACTCAGCGAAGAAGAGAAAATCAGCCATCTTTCTTTCAAAACAGCCAAAGTAAACTATGCGCCTCAAGAAGATCCGCTGATCACAGATACTTTGCAAACTATTGCAGATATCCTGCAGATCCAGCAATGGAACGGTGAATTAGCTTGTCACCGGTATATCATCAGCAATTGCCAGCAAGCTTCAGACGTGCTGCAGCTCATGGAATTGTTCTTATGGAACGGCTGGGAGGAAGATGCACTGAACATTGATTTTGTCCCTTTATTTGAAACCGTAGGCGATCTGAAAGTAGCTGCCGAAATCATGGAAACCTTGTATGCGCATCCATTTTACAGAAAACATCTGGAAAGCAGGGGCAATAAGCAAGACATCATGCTCGGATTCTCAGATAGTACCAAAGATGGAGGTTATCTGACCGCAAACTGGTCTATTTTCAATGCCAAAGTCGCTTTAACCTCGCTTTCTACAGCGCATCATATTCGCCTTGCCTTTTTTGACGGCCGTGGCGGCCCACCTTCAAGAGGCGGAGGCAAAACACATCTGTTTTATGCTTCTATGGGTAAAGAGATTGCGAATAAAAATATACAGCTTACCATCCAGGGGCAAACGATCAGTTCTCAATATGGATCTATTGATAGTGCAGGATTCAATATAGAACAACTCGTTCATGCCGGTATATCGGCAGGAATGAAGGATAAACATAATATCCTTTTAGACCCGCTCCATAAAGATGTTTTAGATGTGATGGCTGCAGATAGTTTTGAAGCCTTTGTAAGCTTAAGAAAGCATCCTTTATTCTTAAGCTACCTGGAACGCTTCTCGCCGCTTAGCTTGTTATCTAAGATTACCATTAGCAGCAGACCGGTAAAAAGAAGTTCAGGTGAGAAACTGAGGCTTGAAGATTTACGCGCCATTAGTTTTGTCACCTCCTGGGGCCAGTTAAAACAAAATATCCCTGGCTTTTATGGAATAGGTACGGCGTTAAAAAACCAGGAAGAATCAGGAAATTGGGAAAATATCCGTACCACCTACAAAGAATCGGGTTATTTCAAAACTATTATAGACAATTGTATGATGTCTATGAGCAAGGCAGATTTTTCAATTACGGCACATTTTGCAAACGACCCTGAATATGGTGATTTCTGGACCATGCTGCATGAGGAATACAAGCGGTCTAAAGAAATGCTTTTAAAACTGGCCGGGCATTCTACCTTAATGGAAAACTACCCGGTAGAAAAAAGATCTATAGCTGTACGCGAAAAAATAGTGCTTCCACTGGTGCTGATCCAGCACTTTGCACTGGAAAAACTACAGGAAGAACTGACCACTGAAGAAAGCCAGTCTTATGAAAAACTGGCGATCAGAACAGTTTACGGCATTGTAAATGCCGGCAGAAACTCGGCTTAATTTACCCTGCTAATAATTCTATTTATATAAAAAAAGACAGGAACTTTAATAAGTTCCTGTCTTTTTTTATTGGATCAAGAGATGATTAATCCCTTATATGGTCTAGTAAATTACTTTACCCGCTGAAGTAACAATTGAAGCAATTCTTACCGCATCAAATACACGCTCTTCGGTAGCGCCTAAAGCAAGAATTGATTTCTCATGTGCATTTACACACATTTCACAGCCATTAACGGCAGAAACAGCTAAGCTCATTAATTCAAAAAATTCTTTCCCGGTAACCGGGCTGCTCATTAATTGCATGCGCACACGTGCAGGAATCTGGGTATATTTCTCTTTTCCGGTAAAGTGGCGGAAACGGTAAAAAACGTTATTCAAAGCTAATAAAGAAGCACAACCAGCTGCTTCAGCAATTTCCTCTGCCGTTGCTTCTTTAGCCAGTGATTGTTTTTCAAAAAACTCAGTTAAAACTTTATTATTATTATTGACCGCGATACTCAAAGCAACTAATGCACACTCTTTTTCTGTTAAATGTGCTGAAGTTAAGGTGCTGGTGAAATTCAGTTTCAGGTCACGTACGTATCTTGAATTTCCTTTTTCTAATAATCCTATACTATCATTTCTGTAATCTGCATCTAAGCCAACAACAGCTAATAATTCTTGTATAGTTTCAGTAATTTCACTCATTTTATATAGTTGAATTATAAAAAAATCCCTGCAAAACGCGTTTACAGGGAATTTCTTATAAAATTTTTAGATTAAACAGTTAAAGTAGCTTCACCTTTTTCCCAGTTACAAGGACAAAGTTCGTCAGTTTGTAAAGCATCAAGAACTCTTAATACTTCTTTAACATTACGTCCAACGCTTAAATCATTTGCACTAGCCCAGCGGATAATTCCTTGTGGGTCAATGATGAAAGTAGCACGGTAAGCGATTTTTTCAGTTGGCTCTAAAATATCTAAAGCTGTTGCTAATGATTTAGAAGTATCAGCAAGCATTGGGAATTTTAAACCACGTAAATCATCATGATTGTGTCTCCATGCCAAATGCACGTTTTCAGAATCAGTAGATGCACCAATCAATGTAGTATCACGGTCACGGAATTCACCGAAATTAGCGTTAAATTCAGCTATTTCAGTAGGGCAAACAAAGGTAAAATCTTTTGGCCACCAGAACATACAAGTCCATTGGTTGTTCTCATTTACTAATGAATCAGAAGTTAATGTTTCAAATTCTTTACCTTTTTCTATACTAACTACAGCTGGTTTTGAATACGATGGGAATTGTTCACCTATGTTTATCATAATTATATGTTTTTTTTCGTGCTGCAAAAGTACATCAATATGGGTTATTTATCAACCGTATTCTAAAGATAACGCATACTTAATATCGATAAGCCCATAGACAAAATCAATATTTACATTTTACATCATTAGCATTATCTATTGCCCTGGATTTTATTTTTTGAGCGTGGTTTCAAACAACTTAAAGATGCGTTTATATTCATCTGTCCAGCTAGATGGCTGCACAAAACCATGGTCTTCTACGGGGTAAACAGCCAGTTCCCAGTTATTCTTACCCAGTTCAATAAACCGCTGGCTTAGCCTTACAATATCCTGAAAATGAACATTCACATCTACCATTCCATGTAACATCAGCAAGTTTCCCTTCAACCCATCCGCAAAATAGATAGGAGAACTGCGTTTATAGGCAAGTTCATCATTAAAAGGTTCATTTAAAATATTAGCGGTATAACCATGATTATAATGCGCCCAATCTGTTACCGAACGCAGTGCAGCTCCGGAACTAAACACATTTTGCTCTTTAAACAACGCCATTAAAGTGATAAAACCACCATAAGAGCCCCCATAAAGACCTACATGCTTAGGATCTACCTTATATTTTTCTACCAGGAACTTTACACCATCAACCTGATCCGTCAAATCCTTACCGCCCATATGACGGTAAATCCCAGTTCTGTGATCCCTGCCATATCCAGCACTCCCGGTATAATCGATATCAATCACAGTATATCCATGATCAGCCAGCAAATTGTTAAACATATACTCGCGGCTATAAGTACTCCACCAATAATGGACATTTTGCAAATAACCCGCTCCATGCACAAAAACAACGGCCGGGCGATTGGCAGGAGGATTTTTTGCCGGATAAACCCTTGCATACACCTCCGCGCCATACCTGTTTTTGAAAGAAACCATTTCTGGTTCCCTCCAGGGATAAGCTTTAAATTCTGCAGAAGAAGATGCAGTTACTTTTACGGCCTTAGCACCTGGCTTATTTGCCTGCACATAAAGCTCCCAAGGCTTATTCATATACGAATAATTAATGGCCAGCCATTTTTCATCAGGAGAAAGTGTCACCTCATTTCCACCTTTCATACTGGTTATTTTTACGGGCTCACCACCGTTTACACCTATTTTATAAAAATGGGTAATACCCGGATGTTCCGTATTCGCAGTAAAATAAAACGTCTTTTTATCCTGAGACAATTGCAGCTTCTGCACCTCCCATTTGCCAGAGGTAAGTTGTTTTTTTGACCCTTTAGCCGTATCAAAAACATATAAATGTGAATATCCGCTCGCCTCGCTCTGGAAATAGAAATGCGTGTGATCTATCCAGCTGATATTCCCAGGCCCTACCCCAGGGCCACCAATCCAGGCTTCATCCCGCTGTCTGTCCAGCACAGATAAATTGCCCGTTGCGGCATCCAGTTTTAAGATCCACAGATCTTTATTATCAAGAGACTCAGCCACTACAATGGCAAAGCTTCCTGAATCATTCCAGATTGGATTAGACAAGTTAACGGCCCGGTCTGCATTTTTACTTTTGGCTGCTTTTAGTTTTTCGGGATAATCTTTCAGGTAATCCGGTAAATCTTTAATCCCGGAAATCTGTTCTGTATGGATAAGATACACCGTATCCCGCTGTTTGTCATAGATATAGCTTTCATAGTTAGCCATAGTAGCCCCCACCTTGGTGCGGCCGGCAATATCTTCGGTATAACCAGAAGCAGTAACATAACTGGGAACAATAGTTTGCTTATTATCCTTAGCCAGGGTAATTAGCCTGTACGCGATAAAGCGGGCATCAGGGCTCACGACCACACCAGCAAGAGTTTTATCCTCCAGGTACAAAGACCGGAGTGCTTTTTTATCCGTTCCCCTTGCCCCTCTGCCAAAATTAAATGCGACAGGGGCCTTTTTATTTTTAATCACCTCAAATAGCTCTGTTTGCTCCGTTTTAAGCCATGCATCTTGTGCATTCTGGCCCTTTATGGCAACAGGTTTTTTAGCTCCTTCTACAAAATTAGTTAACTGCGTCAGTTCATTTGTCTTTAGATCAAGCAAAAAGGTATTTCGCTCACGCTGAAACGTAATCTTGCCATCGGCCAGGAAACTAGCATTGCTTTCCCTGTCTGAGGTATTTGTTAGCTGTTGTTTTTTCCTGGATTTAACCTGATACAGAAAAAGATCTCCTGCAGACTCATATAATCCAAGCGTATGCTCCCTGTTAAAAGTATATTCCTTAAAAAAGTCATTTTCAACTGCCTTTTCCGCAGCTTTAACCGGTTTTCCTCCAGCAGCAGCCACTTCATACAATTGGGCTTTATCCTTATTTTCAGGATTCCAGTCAAAATATATTTTTTTACTATCCCCAGACCAGCGGTAACCTGAAGGGGAAGTTCCCAGCCATTTCTGGTCTTTCATTATCTTTTCTACCGTTAACGGGGTAATTTCCTGTGCTTGAGCACCTGTTGCGGCAAGCAGCAAGGCGATAATCAGTTTCTTCATATAGCGTGGGGATATAGGCTGGATTATTTATTTTAACCGCTGCAATTTATAGAAAAAAAGCACGGCAATATTCCCACCATAATGAAGATTTTATAATTGTTACAGATGGCCTGTCAACTATATTATCCGATCCGGACAGAAGTCATCGTTAGCGATCCGCCTATCGCTTTATCATTAAAAAAAGAAACCTCTTCCCGATCATTCTTTAGCGCCAAAGTATACAATAACGGCAAGAAATGCTCTGGAGTAGGAATAGCCAGCATTGCAGCCTTTCCTAAATTCTGATAAGATAACAATGGCTTATGGTCATTATTTAGGATCAGCTGTTTAAACTGGTCATTAATTTCTAATGCCCAATCATATCCGCCACCATCCATCATTTGCCAGTTAACCATGCTTAGGTTATGCACCATATTGCCACTTCCCATGATGAGCACTCCTTTTTTACGCAACTGGTAAAGTTCAGCAGCCAAATCATACTGTGCTGCAGGACCTTTAGTATAATCCATACTTAATTGCAAGACCGGGATATTAGCCGCAGGAAACATATGCTTTAAAACCGTCCATGCCCCATGATCTAAACCCCAGTCATGATCAAGTATCACTGCTGCACTGTTAATCAGCCCTGCTGTTTCTGCAGCCAAAGCCGGGCTTCCCGGAGCAGGGTATTGGGTATCAAATAAAGCTTGGGGAAAGCCACCAAAGTCATGAATAGTTTGCGGGAAATTCATGGCGGTAACTGCTGTTCCCCTGGTAAACCAATGTGCTGAAACTACTAAAACAGCTTTGGGAACTGGTATCGTACGACCAATATCGGCCCATTTATGACTAAACTCATTATCTTCTATGCCATTCATGGGCGATCCATGACCGATAAACAAAACGGGCATCAACTGATCCTGAACAGGAAGATTTCCTGTTAAATTCTTAAGTTCTGAAAGATTTGCCATAATTCTCCTGATATTAAAATGGGGCTGTACAAGCAAATCTGCTTATACAACCCCATCAATGTTTAAGCTTAAGACTTATTTAGCCTGAGCAAATTCAAGATTTAAAGTAATTTTAACCTCTTTAGCTACGCCCATTCCTGTTGGATCATATTTGATGTTATAATCTAAACGGTTAATCGTAGTTGTTGCATTAAAACCAGCTTTAGTATTTGATTGCTGATCTTTAGCCGTTCCACCATAAACAACATTAAATTTAACATCCTTAGTTACATCACGGATCGTTAGTTTACCACTCAATTCGTAATTATCACCTTTTAATTTTTTAAATGATGTACCTACAAAAGTCATAGAAGGATATTTTTCTGCATTAAAGAAATCATCTGTTTTTAAATGATTATTACGCGCTTCCACATCAGTATTGATACTATTTACATCTACAGTAAAATTGATTTTTGCATCCGTCAGATCTGGTTTAGCCGCATCAATTGTTCCTTCAAACTTTTTGAATGACCCATTTACCAAAGAAATACCCATATGCTTAACCTCAAAGGTTACAAATGAATGCATCGGGTCAACAGACCACTTTGTTTGTGCAAAAGAAGCTGCACTGATTGACAGCGCTACAAGAAATAAAAATACCTTTTTCATAAGTTTTGTTTTTTAATTAAATCCATATAAAGACTATTCAGCTATCCGCTAAAAAACCAATACTGGTTATTGATTACAAAAGTATTTAGATAATAACCAATAACCCTTGATGTATGATAAGAAATTGTTATTACTTAGCGATTGTGGCTTTAACTTCACCGCAATCATACATTTGACTGCCGTAAAACGGATTTTGAACCTCTTTCACTTCATTTACCCAGGTATATTTTCCCATTGGACAATACTGCACAAAAGCATTTTTAGCATTAATCTTCAGTTCAGTGACCAGTTTAACCATCGCCTCACTCATGCCTCTAAAATCTTTACGCTGACTCTCCAGGTCCGGATGCGCAGCAAGCGAAGCTGATCCTTGTAATAGGATAGCAGATTGCTCCATCCATAAATGATGCTGTGCATCAGTAGCAAAACCGGTATGCGGCACACTTTTCACAGCAGCTTGAAGAGCAGTTGCAATTTTTTGTGCCTCTGCAGGTTTATCTGTTGCCAAAGCATTTTTAAGGGCATAATAGCCATTTAAACTCTTATTAAATGAAGCTGACACGGCAGCATTTTGAGCTTGAGAAGGTTGAACCGCTGCACAAAACAACAGTGACAAACATAAAATTATTTTATTCATGATGATTGATTTTATAAAACGTTAAAAAAATTAAACTCTGCCCGCAGCAGGTACATATTTTTGTTATAGCGCCCGGCCATATCTCCAGCCACCTGGAAACGATATCCAAGGTCAATACGGGTCCGGCTATTGATAATCGCCTGTATGGCAGGTGCAAAATCAAGGTAAGACCGGCCATTTACCGGGTTCGTTTTGCCTAACATTTCAAAATAAACATTAAAATTAGGCTGATTATAGTTTTTATAAACAACAGGCAGCACCAGGTATCCTGATGATAAGCTATAGCTGATCAGCTGGTCTGGCTGTGGCATCCCGCTTTGCTGACGGCTTTCGCTCTCAAAAGATTTAGTGTAAGCAAGATTGGCCGATAAAGCCAGCTTATGTAACAACTGCGTCACTACAATACCACCTTGCGCACCACTATTATCTCCTTCTAAGTTAATGTCCTCAGAATAGGTTGGCCTTTTACTGGTACTTAACCTTCCATATGCAGCAGCACGAAAATGCTTCTGGGTATCATCTATAGAAAGAAAACGATATTTTGCATATACACTTCCCCCTTCTAACCTATATTTACCATCCATATCAGAGAAAAACCCCTGCACATGCGTCATCAGGTTTTTATTAAAGCTAAGCATCAGTTCAGGGATAGTACGGTTCATAGAACCTCCATTCACAAGCCCTTCATTGGTCACCCTGATCCCTATTGATTTAGCGGCCATATTACTGGCCGGCTCTGTAAAAACATAAAGTTCCTGCGCTGTAGTACGCAGGCTTACACTGAGTAGAAAAACTACTGCGGCACTCCAGATATATCTCATACCTGGTACTAAATGCTAAGGTGAAAAATACGCTGCTCTTTACCAGCAATCATGCCTTTCCCTTTCAGGTAAGTAGCTGAATTTAATTCTGCTGCTTTTTTCTTAAATGCCGAAGAAGAAATAAAATCTTTATCGATTACCTGTGCGGTAACCGGGCCATCCAGGGTTTTACTTTTTGCATTCACAAACTGATACACATTGCCATCCATTTTGGCTACTCCTGCTGCATCAATTTCTGTATTTTTAAAGGTCATCGTAGCAGAAAGATCACCGATAGAAAAACCTGCATCCTGAACTTTGTCCCTGATCTGGTCTATATCAACGGTCTGATCTGCTTTAAAAGAGAGTACAAAGATATTCCTGTTCAGATCTGGCGTAACAGTTTCGATAAAGCCTAAACTTTTTAAAGAGGTTTCTGTTGCCCTGGAGCACATAGAGCAGGTTAAACCATTAACTTGTAATTCTGCTGTTGTAATTTGCTGTGCGAATGTTGTTCCACTAATGAATAGGGCGAAAAACAGCATAAAATATCTGGAAGTTTTCATATTGAAATTTTTAATAACTGATTGAAAATAAATTAAATACAACGTCCTTCCACAGGTATAATCTGTGAAATACGGTCAATTTATTCCTAATCTAATTTCTGAAAACGCAGTTATAGGCGTATAAGGATACCCTGCTGGAAAAAGGCGGGGCTTTGTTCTCTGCTTTACTAAAAAGTGCAGGCAATAAAATCTGCACCATTTCTTTAAAAAACGGAGTGATAAAAAGCTGGATACTGTAATTTTTAGGAAGATTGACCTTCAAGCCAGATTCATGGCTATCTTTAATCTTAGCATCAACAGTTGCATTTTTACAGCATTTATTAGCAGATGCTGGTTTATCAGCAGATTTGCAGCCTTTACAATGGGCTACTTCAGTAAAATGAACAGCAGAAAGCTGGCCTCCGCAAAAATGCAGGCTCAAGGCAACACCAATTACGCTAATCAGGTAAAAGGTACATAATCCCATGGCTATCTTTTGTCTCAGTTTCATCTGAATGCTTTTTTAGGTAAGAATGGTTTTAACTCGCTGGTCATCCCTCCTAAAACAAAACTAATCATAAAATTTTACAAAAACACCAGCACTCGTTTTAAATAAGTTAAATTCTGTCTTAACTTAGCCCCAAACAGAAATCTAATGAAACCACTATTCACCCTCATTCTAGTCCTGTGCCTCAGCTCAGTATTTGCCGCCAAACCCAAACATCAATACGTAAAAATCAACACTAGCCAGGGTGAATGCATTATTATGCTGTATAATGAAACTCCGCTACACCGGGACAATTTCATCAAGCTAATTAAATCCGGATTTTATAATGAAACCCTGTTTCACCGGGTAATTAATGCCTTTATGATCCAGGGCGGTGACCCAGACTCCAAAAATGCCGGCGCTTCAGCAGAACTTGGAAATGGCGATGTAAAGTATACCATTCCTGCTGAGTTTAGAGATAGCCTTTTTCATAAAAAAGGTGCTTTAGGAGCTGCCAGAGAAGATAACCCGCTGATGGCCTCTAGTGGTTGCCAGTTTTATATTGTACAAGGCAAAAAATTCACGGATGCCCAGCTGGATTCTTTGGAAATTAAAAGATTACACTTTAAACTTCCGTCCTGGCAGCGGGAAATTTACAAAACCCAGGGAGGCACCCCCCATTTGGATAAAAAATATACGGTATACGGCGAAGTGGTCAAAGGCCTTGCTTTAATTGACACCATTGCAGCAGTAAAGACAGGCAAAAATGACCGTCCGTTAATCAATGTAAAGATGACTGTTACCCTACTCAAACGCAGAGAAGCGCGGAAACTTGAAAAACAATTAAAAAAAGAAGAAAACGGAGCAGCTGCTCTATAAAATAATAGATTCTAATGAAAATAATTTCTTATAATGTAAACGGAATCCGTTCCGCGTCTACCAAGAACTTTCTAGGCTGGCTACAGGCAACAGATGCAGATATGATCTGCTTACAGGAAGTAAAAGCAATGCCTGTACAAATACCAGAAATCATTGCCATAATTGAGCAGCTGGGTTATCATCATTACTGGTTTACGGCAGAAAAAAAAGGCTATAGCGGAGTTGCGATTTTAACCAGGATCAAACCAAATCATGTAGAATACGGTTGTGGAGAAGAATGGATAGATAAAGAAGGACGCATTTTAAGGGCTGATTTTGACACTTTCTCTCTCATGAGTGTCTATCTGCCATCTGGATCATCCGGAGACGAAAGACAGGTTAAAAAGTATGAATTTATGTCTTTTTTTGAAACCTATATCACCACACTGCGTCAGCAACACCCAAGCCTGGTCATCTCAGGCGATTATAACATTTGCCATACCGCAATGGACATTCATAACCCAAAATCAAACGCCAGCTCCTCCGGCTTTTTGCCACAGGAAAGAGAATGGATGAATTTGTTTTTAGAAAGCGGTTTTGTTGATACTTTCAGGCACTTTAACAAGGATCCACATCAATATACCTGGTGGAGCTTCAGGGCAAATTCCAGGGCAAAGAACCTGGGCTGGCGGATTGATTATCACCTGGCTACCCTACCGATGCTGGCAAGACTAAAAAATGTGATGATCCTGCCAGATGCAGTACACTCTGACCACTGTCCGGTTCTTTTAGAACTCTTGCCGGAAGATTAAATAAAAAGAGAGAATGGAATTAAAAATAGATGATTTTTTCTGGCGTAATACAGACATCTAACCGAATATCATTGGCGTGGGTATCTGAAATAGTATCCACGCTTTCAAAGAAAGACAAGCCTACTTTTAACGTTTTCCTCCCTTCCAAAAAGCGGTCATAAAACCCCTTCCCATAGCCTACCCGATATCCATAGGTATCAAATGCCAGCAAAGGAATGATCACCATATCTATATCCCCCTGATGTTCTTGCTTGTCTGTGGGTTCCCAGATATTGAAATGATTTTTAGCTAAGGCTTCTGCTCCGGCATAAGGATGATGTGTCATTAAAGAAGTCTCAAAATCAGCTCGCGGCACCACAATCTTTATTTCAGGATGATTAGTTTCCAGCCAGCTAATCAGCATAAAAGTATCTGGCTCGTTCTTTTCAAGGATAGGAAGAAATACATGAACCGTATTGATGCCCTTAAAATCAAGGATAGAAAATTGTTTCAGCAATCTTTTGCTCAGCAAAATGACCTCCTCCCCGCTTAATGCATTTCTGCGCAGAGACTCTTGCTTTCTTAAAGTTGATTTATTCATTTTTAAACGATTTCTGCTGCAAGATAAGCAACCCGGTAAAAAAAATGGGTTAAAAAAATATGGCTTCGGGAACCACTCCGAAGCCAAAATCAACCTAAACCTAAAACTAAACTATGAAAAATCTTATTTTACTCTTTCTATATAATCACCCGTTCGGGTATCAACCTTGATTTTATCTCCCTGGTTGATAAACATGGGCACTTTAATCTCTACACCAGTCTCTACAGTTGCATATTTCAATGCAGTTGTAGTCGTATCCCCTTTAACAGCGGGCTCTGTATAAGTGATCTCCAGCTCTACATGTGAAGGTGTCTGTGCCATAATCGGCTCTTCACTTTCAAATGCGATCACTACATTCATTCCTTCCTTTAAAAACTTAACTGAATCCCCAAATAACGATTTAGGAATGTTATATTGCTCAAAAGAAACATTATCCATGACCACAAAGAAATCACCATCTTCATACAAATATTGGTAATCACTAGTCTCTACCCTGCAAATGGTTACCTCTTCATCCGTACGAAATCTGTGTTCAACTAATTTCCCGGTTTTAATGTTCCGCATTTTTGCCTGGTAGAAAGCTCTTAAATTTCCAGGGGTACGGTGAATAAGTTCTTCAACCTGTATCAGTTCTCCGTTGAAACGAAGGATATTACCACTTTTTATTTCAGATGCTTTTGCCATTTTATTTGAAATTCATTGCTCAAACCAGCAGCGCTATTTCGTGCCGCAAAGGTAAAAACTATTTATTGATCCCACAACAGTTATTTTAAATATTATTTGCAAAGCGAATCCGGTAAGAATAACGTGACATTAGGGTTGCAAATTAACCGGTTTTTATACTTTATAATCAGTTATTCTTATTAAATTATCGCAAAAAGAATACTCGTTTTCCTGGTTTGAACCCACCAATACCATTTTATTTGCAGTAAAATCACGGATTAATTCATGATACCAGTCCATTCCCTGCTGATCCAGGTTGGAAGTTGGCTCATCTAATAATAATAAAGGGCTATCTGTACAGCAGGCCAAAGCTAGTTTTGTACGCTGTTTCATACCCGAAGAAAAATACTTCAGGGCTTTATCCTGTGCCTTAACCAATCCTAAAAGATGGAGCAAACCAGCAGCATCCATCCCTGGATAGAACCGTTTAAACTGGAAATGAAAATCAATAGTCTCCTGCAAAGTGAACTCTTCCACTAAATCAAGATAGGGAGCCGCAAAACTAAGCTGCGTATAGATTTTTTCTACAGGAACCTCTCCCGTAGCATCCGTATAAAGAAGAGTGCCTTCTGAAGGCGCCAAACTGCCCAGAATTACACTGAGCAGGGTGGATTTCCCTGAACCATTTGGCCCAAGGATTGCATATTTACCGCCAGCAGTAAACTGGTAGCTAAAATTTCTGAATATCCATTCCTGGTTAAACCTTCTGCCAGCATCCTGTAGACTGATATTCATAAAAGTACAATTAGCTCGATGATCCAAAACCTTTCATCACACCACGGTTAGAGTTTCTGATAAAATCAACAATCTCATCACGGATCTCTGTAGGTGCAAATTCGGCCTCTATCTTGTCCAGGGCTTTAGTTACATTGTTATGTTTCACAAACAGGACCCTGTAAATTTCCTGTATCTCATTAATTTTTTCTGAAGAAAACCCGCGCCTTCTCAATCCCACAGAGTTAATACCTGCATAAGACAAAGGCTCTCTGGCAGCTTTAACATAAGGCGGTACATCTTTACGCACCAGTGAACCACCAGTAATAAAGGCATGAGACCCCACTTTAACAAACTGGTGTATCGCAACCAGGCCAGCAAGAACTACATAATTACCAATCGTAATATGTCCTGCCAGTGTAGTACTGTTAGAAAAGATACAATGATCACCAACTTCACAATCATGTGCAATGTGAGAATAAGCTTGTATCAGGCAATTGCTTCCAATGACTGTCTTCCATTTATCTTTAGTCCCTCTGTTGATCGTTACGCACTCTCTGATCGTGGTATTATCACCTATTTCGGCAGTGGTAATTTCTCCTGCAAATTTAAGGTCCTGTGGAACTCCGGAGATCACCGATCCCGGAAATATCTTACAATTCTTTCCAATTCTGGCACCATCCATGATCACTACATTAGAAGCAATCCAGGTACCCTCACCAATAACAACGTCTTTATGAATTACTGCGAAAGGCTCTATTACAACGTTCTCTCCTATTTTCGCTTCCGGGTGTATATATGCTAAAGGTTGTATCATGATACGCGTTCGCTTTCTTTTACTTTTGAAATTTGTGCCATCATCTCTGCTTCGACAACAATCTTATCTCCTACCATTCCCACACCTTTCATTTGAGCGATGCCCCTGCGGATCGGCTCCATCAAATCGCATCTGAAAACTATAGTATCACCAGGTAATACCTGCGCCCTGAACCTTACTTTATCTATTTTAAGGAAATAGGTCAGGTAATTTCTTGGGTCTGGTACTGTACTTAAAACAAGGATCCCTCCTGTTTGTGCCATGGCTTCAATTTGTATGACACCAGGCAGTACAGGTGCACCAGGAAAATGTCCTTTGAAGAATTCTTCGTTCATGGTTACATTTTTCACACCTACAACATGTGTTTTAGACAATTCCAAAATCTTATCAATAAATAGAAATGGTTGTCTGTGCGGCAGGATCTCCATAATTTGCACCACATCATATAGTGGCTTTACCGATGGATCATATACCTTTTGCACTTTTTTATTTTTTTCTTTCTTAATCGCTGCTTTGATCTTTTTAGCAAATGCAATATTTGCCGCATGGCCAGGGCGGGCAGCCATAATATGACCTTTAATGTGCATCCCTACTAAAGCAAGGTCACCGATCATATCTAATAATTTATGTCTTGCAGGCTCATTTTGATGACGCAGTTCCATATTGTTCAGGATTCCCTGAGGAGCTACTTCTATTTTTTCCCTGTTAAATATTTTTGCCAGGTGATCTAACTCATCCCGTGTCACTTCTTTATCAACAATAACAATCGCGTTATTTAAATCACCACCTTTAATCAGGTTATTCTGAAGCTGATACTCCAGTTCATGTAAAAAGCAAAAAGTACGGCAAGAAGCAATCTCCTCTTTAAACTCCGCAATCGTTGAAATTACGGCATGCTGGCTTCCAAGTACAGGAGAATTGTAGTCAATCATACAAGTAAACCTGTAATCATCAAGCGGCATCGCCACAATTTCTACTTTTCTTTCCGCTTCCGTATAAATGATATTATGGGGGATCTGAAAATATTCACGGTCAATGCTCTGCTGTATCACACCCACACTTTCCAGTGCGTCAACAAACTGAATTGCACTACCGTCCATGATCGGGGTTTCAGGCCCGTCAAGTTTCATCAAAATATTATCCAGGTCCATTCCAACAAGGGAAGCCATTACATGCTCTACAGTGCTAATACTCGCACCATTTTGCGTAATCGTAGTTCCGCGTGCGGTATCAGTTACATTGTCACAATCAGCATCTATGATCGGCTGGCCTGGTAAATCAGTCCGCTGAAATTTAAATCCGTGATTTTCCGGGGCCGGGCAAAAAGTTAAAGTAACATTTGCACCCGTATGTAAGCCGACTCCCTGTACAGAAACTTCGCTTTTTATGGTTTTTTGTTTAACGTTCATTATTGTTTTGTGTGGTACTAACTATGCTATCCTCAGCATCCCGTTTTAACAGGGCTTCTAATTTTCTAATCCGTTTTTCAATTTCAGGCAGGTGCTTAAAAAGCACAGAGGCACGCATCCAGTCTCTCAGCGGCTGCGCCGGAGATCCATGCCATTGTTTATTTTCTTCTGCTATCTTAAAGTTAACTCCCGCCTGGGCGCCTATCTGGGTCCCATCCGCAAGGGATAAGTGTCCGGCAATCCCTACTTGTCCTCCAATAACAGATTTTTTACCTATTTTGCTGCTGCCGGAAATCCCGGCTTGCGCAGCAACAACTGTATTATCGCCAACTTCTACATTATGCGCAATCTGGATCAGGTTATCCAGTTTCACCCCTTTTCTGATAAAAGTGGAGCCCATGGTTGCCCGGTCTACTGCAGTATTTGCACCAATCTCTACGTCATCTTCAATCACCACATTACCGATCTGTGCAATTTTAGAATAACTTCCGTCAGGCTGAGGCGCAAAACCAAATCCATCACTGCCAATTACAGTATTGGAATGGATAATCACCCGATCACCTACCACAGAGCGGTTATAGATTTTCACCCCCGCATAAAAGACATTATCAGCACCAATAACCGTATCTGATCCGATAAATACCTGTGGATATATTTTAGTGTTATCGCCAACAATTACATTTTCTGAGATATACGCAAATGCCCCTATATAGACATTCTTACCAATTTTAGCGGTAGGATGTATAAAGGACGGTTGCTCAATCCCGGATTTTTGGGAAGACTCATTCATCACCTCATTATACTTTTCCAGTAAAACCGAAAAAGCACTATAGGGATCTTTTACCTTCACTAAAGTGCAGGTAACAGGCTGAGCTGGGAAAAAATCTGATCCGACAATAACTACTGAAGCATCAGTTGTATATATATATTGCTCATATTTCCGGTTAGAGAGAAAACACAAAGCACCTTTTTTGCCATCTTCTATTTTAGAAAGCTCAGAAACTGTAACATTTTCATCACCTTCTATCGTCCCGCTTAAAAATTCGCTTATCTGCTTGGCAGTAAATTGCATTCTACAAAGTTAAATGTTAAATTGATAGGAACAAATAGTCCCTGCTAGCTAATTTTTCAATCCGTTTATAATTGGAGACTAAAAACGGGATAATTATCCAATTATTTTGTTAAATAATGCTAAATTATCCTTGAATAGCATAATATATGCTTCCTGACCGTCTTATCAAGCGATTCCAGATTTGATAAGTCAGACGCTTTAGCAATATCTATAGTCGTATTATTTTTCATTAAAATATTAATTGTACTGTTTCCAGCCCCTGTATTATAGGCACGATTGCTTATTTCATCGGTAAAAACAAAATAAGAAGCATCAGTTTCATCAATTTCCAGCGTCAGCATTACACTTTCTTTCATCATCTGCACGCGGCTTTCTGAAGGAATTTCGTTGCTTATTTCAATCTTATACAAGTTCCGGTCTACCAGCATCGTACACAGCATAGAAAGGATCCTGTCCTGATGGTCCCTCCATACTTTAACAGAAGCAAAAATATCCTGGTCATCCAGTCTTGAAAACTGCATCAAATGATCTTCAGCAGAAAAAAAATCCTTCTTAGTCACTTCATTTCTTAAAAAATGCTGCAATGCAGGGGTTGCAAATAACTCTTCTCCTTTTACAGCCAGTTCTTTTGCCCGTTTTAAGATCTTAACCAGCAGCTGCTCTCCGGCAATCACTGTTTTATGTAAATAAACCTGCCAATACATCAGCCGGCGGGCAATCAAAAACTTTTCTATAGAATAAATCCCCTTTTCTTCAATCACCAAATGATCATCTGCCACATTAAACATTTTAATGATCCGGTCAAAGCTGATCACCCCTTCACTCACCCCGGTAAAAAAGCTATCCCTGTTTAAATAGTCCATCCGGTCAAGGTCCAGCTGGCTGGAGATCAGCTGATGCAGAAATTTCTTCGGATATTGGCCTCTGAACACTTCGATAGCCATCGCTAACCTGCCATCAAACTGCGTATTTAGCCGTTCCATCATCAGCATAGAAATATCTTCATGCTGTATGCCTTTGACCAGAGAATACTCCAGCGCATGAGAAAACGGCCCATGTCCTATGTCATGAAGCAATATCGCGATGGTTGCCGCCTCTTCCTCCTGTTTGGAAATCTCTTGTCCTTTGCTCCGCAAGATCTCTATCGCCAGGCTCATTAAGTGCATGGCACCAAGCGCATGGTGAAAACGGGTGTGTAATGCCCCAGGGTACACCAAATGCGTCATCCCCAATTGTTTTATATAGCGTAACCGCTGAAAAAATGGATGGGAAATCAGATCAAAGATGAGTGCTGACGGTATATTGATAAAACCATATACCGGGTCATTTATTATTTTCTTTTTGTTCAATACTTACAAAATAAATTATACGGTACAAAAATTGCTATTTTTATCCGTACTAAAGAAAGAGATAACTCTTTTTAAAGATTTATTTACACCAATACATAAATATCAATAATGCAGGAAACCAAGATTCTATGGGCCGATGATGAGATAAACTTATTAAAACCACATATATTATTATTAAACGAAAAAGGGTATCACGTAACAACATTTACAAACGGTAACGATGCCCTGGAGGCTTTTGGAAAAGAGCACTTCGACCTGGTATTTTTAGATGAGAATATGCCCGGCATGAGCGGACTGGAAACGCTTTCTGCCATTAAAAATATAAAAAGTGACATTCCGGTAGTCCTGATCACTAAAAGCGAGGAAGAAAACCTGATGGAAGATGCCATCGGTTCAAAAATTGACGATTATCTGATTAAACCAGTTAATCCTAAACAGGTATTACTGACCATTAAGAAGATCATTGACAATAAACGCCTGATCAATGAAAAAACTTCTATGGCCTATCAGCAGGATTTCAGGCGTTTAGGCATGACACTGAATGATAAGTTAAGTTACGAAGAATGGATAGAGGTTTATAAAAAACTAGTTTTCTGGGAGCTTGAACTAGAGAAACTCGATGACCCTCAGATGCATGAGATCTTAACCATGCAAAAATCGGAGGCCAATACGCAGTTCTGTAAGTTTATTGAAGATAATTATTTAGGATGGGTAAATGGCAAAGAGAAAGCACCTTTACTTTCTAACGAACTTCTTAAAAAGAAGGCATTTCCGCACATTAACTCTACCACTCCGGTATTTTTCATCCTGATCGATAACTTAAGATACGATCAGTGGAAAATCATTAACCCGTTAATTACAGAGCATTTCAGGTTAGACGAGGAAGATACCTATTCCAGTATTTTGCCTACAGCGACACAATATGCAAGAAACTCTATTTTTTCGGGCTTAATGCCTTTGGAAATGGAAAAACGTTTCCCTACTTTATGGCATAATGATGATGATGAGGGTGGCAAGAACATGCATGAAGAGGCTTTCCTTGCAGACCAGATTAAACGCAGCGTGCGTAAAGACTGTAAGTTCAGTTACCATAAGATCCTTACCTATGATGATGGCAAGGCGCTTAATGAGCAGATGAACAACCTGATGCAAAATGACTTTAATGCAATTGTATACAATTTTGTAGACATGCTGTCACATGCACGTACAGATATGGCGATGATCAGGGAACTGGCAAACGATGATGCCGCTTACCGTTCACTTACGCTGTCTTGGTTTGAACACTCTCCATTGCTGGAATTGTTGAAAAAACTAGCACAGAAACAAGTAAAAGTAATTATTACGACAGATCACGGAACCATCCGGGTAAAACATCCGAGTAAAGTTATCGGAGACCGGAACACGAATACCAACTTGCGTTACAAACAAGGACGGAACCTGAATTACAATGCTAAAGAGGTTTTCTTAATTAAGAACCCACATGAGGCACAGCTTCCAAAAATTAATATTAGCTCTAATTATATTTTTGCAAAAGAAGACCGTTATTTTGTCTATCAAAACAATTATAACCAATTTGTGAACTACTATAATGAGACTTTCCAGCATGGCGGGATCTCTTTAGAGGAAATGATTATTCCAGTAGCCACTTACAGTTCACGCAGCTAGTAAAACAATGAATATTGAAATAAATAACCTGGAGGGGTTAAGCAGTGCAGCAAAAGCACTGCTTAACTTTGCAGGCGATCATAAAATGATCATTTTTGAAGGAGATATGGGCGCAGGAAAAACGACTTTTATCAAAGCAATCTGCGGGGAACTGGGTGTGGAAGATAATGTAAGCAGCCCAACTTTTTCTATTGTAAACGAGTATGCCGCAGCAGGCACAACGATTTACCATTTTGATTTTTACAGGATCAAAAACCTTCAGGAAGCTTATGATATTGGTTATGAAGAATATTTTTATTCAGGAGACCTTTGCCTGATCGAATGGCCGGAACGGATTACAGAACTTTTGCCAGAAAACTATGTCAAAGTAGAGATCAGTGCACTATCTGCTGACCAGAGAGTCTTTAATTTCGTTAAATTTTAGCCGCTAAATGCTTGGATTTAGCTTATTTTTCTTAATTTCAATTAAAAATCTTTAGACAAATGGCTACAGGATTACGTGAAGAAATGGCCTCTATTGCTCAAAAAGGACTGTTACAGCCTAAAGAAACGCTGTCAGAACTTAAACAGAAAAGCAACAGTCTTTTTATAGGCATTCCAAAAGAGATCTCTTTCCAGGAAAACAGAATTGCACTTACCCCGCTATCAGTAGCCTTACTGGTCAATAATGGCCATAAAGTTTTGCTGGAAAGTGGTGCTGGTACGGGTGCTAATTTTTCAGATAACGATTACAGTGAACAAGGTGCCATTATCACTTTTAGCAAGAAAGATGTATTTGATGCCGATATCATTGTAAAAATAGCCCCGCCTACTTTAGAAGAAGTAGAGCTGATGCATAAAGGGCAAACACTGATATCTGCCCTGCAGATGGGTGCGCTCAAAGAAAATTACCTGAAAGCATTGCTGGATAAAAAGATCAATGCCCTGTGTTTTGAAAACCTAAGGGATGAAGGTAATATTTTAAGTGTTGTACGTGCGATGAGCGAGATTGTAGGCGCTACGTCCATTTTTATAGCGGCAGAGTATTTAAGTAGTGTTACCGGTGGTAAAGGCTTAATGCTGGGTGGTTTTACAGGTGTACCTCCAACAGAAATTGTTATTCTTGGGGCTGGAACAGTAGGAGAATATGCGGCAAGAACAGCGCTTTCCTTAGGTGCCGAAGTAAAAGTATTTGACAGCTCTATTTACCGCTTAAGAAGACTCCAGAATAATTTAGGCAGCCGGGTTTTCACCTCTGTCATGCAGCCAATTGTATTGGGAAAGGCAGTAACCACTTGCGATGTCGTGATTGGCGCGATCCGTGCTACCAATGGCAGGAGCCCTTGTGTGGTGATGGAAGAAACCGTAAGCAGAATGAAACCAGACTCTGTAGTGATTGATGTCAGCATTGATCAGGGCGGCTGTTTTGAAACTTCTGAAGTAACCAATCATAAAGACCCGGTTTTTAGAAAACATGATGTGATCCATTATTGCGTGCCCAATATCGCTTCCAGGGTCCCGCGTACGGCTTCCTATGCGCTAACTAATATATTTACCCCCATTTTAGTAGATATAGGGGATATGGGTGGCTTAATGAATGTGGTATGGAACAAACCAGGCATCAGGGAAGCACTGTATATTTACCAGGGACATTTAACCAATAAAGACCTCGCCAATATGTTTAATTTGCCTTTTAAAGACATTGAACTTTTAGTGGTGGCTAATCAATAAACTCGTTAGTAACCGTTTTTAATTCTTTATTTTCTTTCCAGATATATTGCAGGTATACAAATGCGGCAAGTGTGATACCGGTGCAGATAAAAAAGGTGGTTGGGATAGTAGAAATATCATCAATAAACAACCATCCGGCCAATAGTGCCCCTAAACCAATGCCCGCTTCTAAGGCAATGTACATGGTGGCCATCGCTTTTCCGCGGTGATTGGGATCACTTAGGTCAATCGTCCAGGCATTTGCGGCAGGAGACAGCATTCCGGTAGAAATACCATATAACACAGCGGATGCCATCAAAATAAAGGAAGAGTTTGCCAGGCCTATGCCTAACAGCGAAGCGGCCAGCATCACTAAGGATATTTTAATAATCAGCACCCTTCCATATTGATCAGAGGCCTTACCGGCCACAAACCTGATGAGCAGAGAAGCGATCGTAAACACCATAAAAAACAATCCTTTGTTACTGGTGCCCAGAAATTTCCCCCAATCGCCAATCACCGTCAGGATCACGCCATAACTTACATAACTGAACAGGGTAATGATGGCCGCTGGAACAACCTTCCATTCTATGATATCTTTTCTGTTAATTTTTAAATGGGTAAAACTGAATTTCTTTTTATCTTTAAGTGTCTCTTTCATATTAGCCAGGATCCCGATCGAGAGCAGCGCAAATAAAGAAGAGCAGTAAAAAAGTATATTGATCGAAAAATGGTCTGTTATCGTGCTTCCAATGGCTGGGCCTATCGCTAAACCGGTACTAAAGCACAGGCCATGTACGCCCATCGCTTCTCCCCAGCGGTTTACCGGAACCAAATCTGCCACATAGGCAGCAGTGGCCGTAGGTTTAAACCCGGTAGAGAATCCATGGATCAGCCTTAAAAAAAGAAATCCGGCTGCTGTAGTGAGTACAGGATATAAGAAACCGCAGATAAAACAGACCATAGAGCCTACCGCCATCACAGGAACACGCCCAATCGTATCGGTCAGTTTTCCGCTGAATGGCCTGGAGAAGCCCGCAGTTAGGGTGAACAAGGCAATGATCAATCCTTTATAGGAAGCCCCGCCCATACTGCTCAAATAAGCAGGCAGCTCTGGAATAAGCATATTAAAACTTGCCGAAAAAAGAAATGAACTTAGACAAACCAGTCCAAACTGTAGGGTATAAATCGATTCAGTACTTTTCTGCATACGCAGGCAAAAGTAAAATTAATGCCTCACATTTTGCTTAGAAATTATCATGGATATAAATGATCATTCTTGCCATTTCTTCTTTTACCTTAGCCAGTGGCGTGATAAAATTATTGTTCATCAGGGAAAAGGAAAGTATTTTCCCTTTTTTAGTAACCAGGTAGCCACTCTGATTGTAGTTGTTTGAAAACGTCCCTGTCTTGGCAAAAACGAATGGATGATCTGTTTTTGGATACGCATTTTTTAGTGTTCCGGATTTGCCTCCGGCAGGGAACATACTAAATAATTTATCCCTATCTTTAATTTCAGCATCGATCTTCTGTAAGATCATGATCATATCATTTGGGCTAAACAGGTTCATCCTGGACATTCCAGATCCGTCTGCCCAGCGTGGCTGATCAGGTAAATCGCTTAAATATTGAGCTAAAATATAGCGGATCGCCGCTGTGCCGTTTAACTTACTTTGAAGCTGATTGGTATAAACCAGCAGCAACTGTTCTGCAATGAAATTATCGCTATACAGCAGCATTTCCCTAAAAACCTGCTCTTTTGGTACATTATAAATAGTTTTTGCAGTTAAAGGCATTTCCATGCTGATGAGCTGGACTGGCAAATGAAGGGTATCAGTAAGCAAGCTTAACGTAGTGCCAGTACTGGCCATATAAGGAATACGCTGTACATATCCTGCTGGTACGGCAACTGCCGGATGGGTAAATTCATTCCGCCCTGCTTTTCTGCTGACCTCAAAATTACCAGAAGTAACCAGGCTATCTGTGTTTAGGCAATCATAAAAATGACCTGGAAAAACATGAAGGCGTCCTTTATCCTCTTTGATGGTAATGAGGTTCCCAAAAAGAGGTAATTCTGTAATTTCTGTTTGTGATTCATCGCTATAATCATCCCAGGCCCAGCCTTGCCCATAAGCATGGCCAGTGTATCTACCTGAGGCAAAAAACAATTTCCGCCCGTTAGATCTTAAAAAATTAAGCGCATTTACTCCTTTTAAGTTTACCTGGAGAAAAGAAGGATCTCCGGTGCCCCAGAAAATTAAGGAATCTCCTTTTTCAATATACCGCAAAGCGGGAACAGAATCACCAAGCAGCTTGAGCCCGGCATAAAAGGTAAAAAGTTTAGTATTAGAAGCAGGTATAAAACTTTTATCTGCATTTTTTTGATAAATTACTTCTTGCTTATCCAGATCAGAGAGCGCGAAACCAACAAGATGATCATTTAAAACCGCTGAATTTTTTAAAAACTTATCTGCTTTTTTATTTATTTGCCGGTTCAGCGTGCAGCTTTGAAAAAAAAACAGCCCAAGCATAGCTAAAACGTAATAACACCCTGATATATGCCTTTTATTTGCGCCCATTTCTTCTTGTTCAGTTAAATATACTTCAAAGTATTGGTTTTTTTATCCAATAACCTTATTCTAAGATAAATAATAATTGAAAAAGCTTTGTAACTTTCCAATTACTGACCGATCTAATAATTTGAACAATGAATACATTTATCCCACGAATCTAAACCCTTATCTTATTAAATTAAACTCGATGAACACCAAAACCAAGATCCTGGCAGTTGCAGGAATGTGTTTTCTGTGCGCTTTCAGCAGTGATGTTGTGTATGCACAGAAGAAATCTAAGAAGAAAACAGCTGCGGGGGCTGTTGCGCCAATACCTCCTGTACCCGTTAAAAAAGAAGCAATAAAACCATTCAGTGAAATCATTACGGCAAAAGCCAAAAAAAAAGACGGACTATTTAAAACTTACAGATTAGATGATAAGTGGTTCTTTGAAATCGCAGATACTTTATTAAACCGCGAAATGCTGGTGGTATCCCGCCTACTAAAAGTTCCAGCTGGCGTCTCTGTAGGAAACCAGCAGTATGGCGGAGAAGAGTTAAATGAGCAAGTATGGCAATGGGAACGCCGCGGTAAACAAGTTTTTATCCGTGTACCAAGTTATTCGGTAAAAGCGGACAGTACTTCAGATATGTACCAATCTGTTAAAAATTCTAACTTATCTACCATTTTGGCTAGCTTTGATATTAAAGCTTATAACAAGGATACCACAGGGATAGTTATTGATGTGACTGACTTTTACAACGGAGACCTGATGGCAATTAGCGCAACAGATGCGTTAAGAAAAGCTTATAAAACAACGGTGATTGACCCGGCACGCTCTTATATCGATACGGTTAAGACCTTTCCGTTAAATATCGAAGTGGCTACCAGTAAAACATACCGTACCTTAGAATCTCCAATTGACAACAGTATTGGTGCAGTGACCTATGAATTTAATACCTCCATGCTGCTGTTGCCAAAAAAACCAGTTAAAGCCAGGCTTACAGATGCCAGGGTTGGTTATTTTGGCCAAAGCCAGGTAGATTATGGCACGGATGCACAAAAAGCAGAACGTACCGCTTATGTTCACCGCTGGAACCTGGTTCCAAAAGATACTGCGGCTTACCTGCGCGGAGAGTTGGTAGAGCCTGTTAAACCGATTGTCATTTATATTGATCCTGCAACGCCTAAAAAATGGGTACCTTATTTAATCCAGGGGATTAATGACTGGCAGGCTGCTTTCCAGGAAGCTGGGTTCAAAAATGCAATTGTAGGTAAACAAGCACCTACAGCAGCAGAAGATCCTGATTTTAGTGTAGATGATTCCCGCTATTCGGTGGTCCGCTATTTTGCCTCTAATATTGCAAATGCGTATGGCCCTCATGTATCAGATCCGCGCAGCGGGCAAATTCTGGAAACCCATATTGGCTGGTATCATAATGTGATGAACTTATTGAGAAACTGGTATTTGGTACAAACTGCAGCGATTAACCCCGCGGCAAGAAAAGCTAAATTTGATGATAAACAAATGGGAGAACTGATCCGTTTTGTTTCTTCTCATGAGATTGGACATACTTTAGGCTTGCCTCATAATTTTGGCTCAAGTTATGCTTATCCGGTAGATTCGCTTCGTTCTAAAACATTTACCGATGCACATGGAACAGCTCCTTCGATTATGGATTATGCCCGTTTCAATTATATTGCCCAACCGGGCGATGGGGTTACAAAATTACATCCATCGATTGGAGAATACGATAAATGGTCTATTAAATGGGGTTATACCTGGTTTCCCGGAAACTTAAGCCCAGCACAAGAAAGAGCTAAACTTGATGTATGGACAATTGCAAAAGCAGGAAATCCATTATATTTTTATGGGCGCCAGGGTACCAGTTTAGACCCAAGGTTACAAAGTGAAGATCTTGGTGATAATGCGATGAAAGCGAGTACGTATGGTATTGCTAACCTCAAACGCATTTTACCAAATCTGGAGAAATGGACTTATGAGAAAGGAAAAGATTACAGTGACCTGAAAGAAATTTATGGCGAAGTTATTGGTCAGTTTAACCGGTATATGGGCCATGTAACGGCTAATGTTGGTGGAATGAGTGAAAACTTTAAAACTTATGACCAAAAGGGCGCGGTTTATACTTATCTTCCTAAAGCAAAACAAAGGGAAGCAATGGCTTTCTTTAATACGCAATTATTTGCTACGCCAATTTGGCTGATCAATAAAGCCGAACTGGATAAATTTGATAATGGCATATTGTTAAATGGGATCAAAAATGTACAGAGCCGTACCCTGGATAACCTGCTTAACCCATCACGTATTGCAAGGTTACTGGATAATGAAGCTAAAAATGGAACAGCGGTTGCTTATACGCTTCCTGAGCTATTCAAAGACTTGCGTACGGGCATATTTCCAGTTTCAAGGCCAGACGCGTTTAAACGCAGTTTACAACGGTCTTATGTAGACAAGTTAGATGCACTGATGAATAAAGATCAGTCACTTCCAGCAGGGGCACCGCAAGATTTCTTTGCAGGTTATGGAATGACCCCTGTAAATGTTAACCTGTCAGATATCCGTCCGCTGGTTAGAGTAGAGCTTAAATCATTGATGGCTGCTGCAAAAGCAAGATCTGTTGCTGGTGATGCCTTAACTAAAGCACATTATGATGATCTGGTTATCCGGATTAACGATATTCTGAATCCAAAAAAATAGGACAAAAGAACAAATTTTACCAGCCCTTTCGGGAAAGTTGCGCAAAAACAGGCATCTTTCCCGAAAGGGCTTTTTTATTTTCTAATCATCCGGTGTAAATAATTAAAGGGAGATTAAATGCGCCTTTCCAGGTTACTAAACCGCATTTAATACGGGATTAAAACGATGATCGGACGCTAAATTACCGTTACAGCATCGTTTAAACCCCGAAACAATTCCGTATTAACACCGTTCCAACCTCCACCAAATATACTCTAGATTGTTGTCAAAAGATGGGGTCTGCAGGGGTTTCACTTTTCAGCAAAATCACTAAATATACTCCATATTGTTGTCAAAAGATGGCTAAAAAACGGCCAAAAGCATCAGGAACAATCCTTCAGAAAAAAACAAAACAGCTTATTTTATGCTTAAATAAAAAGTATTTTAAAAGAATAATAAGATAAAGCCTGATATATTTACAGCTAAATCTATTGTTAGGCTATGCGTGGAATTTTCTTCAATTCAGTAATCTTCATTTTTTGTGTGCTGCTAGCGGCCTGCAACCCCCCACCTGCTAAAGTGAAAGTGAAAAAGGAGGTAAAAACTATTGAAAAACAAGATCTTGCAGCCATTAGGGGCATCCGCTATACAGAAGTAAAACGCCGCTTTAGCAATGGACTTTCCTTTGATACCATGGGTTTTCAGCAGCAGCCAAGCTGGATCATACAGTTTAAGAACAGCGACACCGTTAGCGCATACGATCCGGGGCAAAAGATTATGCAGGGTTTTTACCTGCAATATGACCGGAACGGCATTTTTAATTTCGCTAAGGAATGGTTCAGGTTCAAAAAGATAAGTAAAGATAGCCTGGCCTTTCAAAGGCTGCAGGTCAATGGAAAAGAAATTGCCAATGATATCCGTTCTGATGTAAATATGACGTTTTATTCCGATGATTATATTAAAAATGTGCTGCATACCAATGCGGAAGTTTTACAGCGCCCTACCAAAGCGGATACAATTTTTATCAAAGAGCTGGTGGTTAAAGCGAATGCGAACCCGGCCAGCGCGTCTGAGGTTTTCGCCGCAAGACAAGTGGTGCGGCTTATTCCTGCAGATAACCGCATTACGGTAGAAAAAATAAATGATGTAGACCGCCTAAATGGAAAAACAGAGGCTTGGGACTATCTGTACCCCCGTTACCGCATTGTAATTAAGCAAGCTTATAAAGATTTCGCCTACCAATTTAACGTAACCGTTGATAAAAATGGTAAACTTTATTTGGGTGATAATTTTCAAAGTATCGCTGAATTTCGCGAAACAAGAAGAAAAGTGCTGCAGGGAGTTATAGATGTCTATCTTCAGAATTTATTAAAAATTAGCCCTGGCAGCACGCTTGGAATCCCGCATGCAACTGAAATCACAGTCATGGTATCGGGTAAAAAAGACCTAAAGTAAAATCTTTCTAAATTATATTCATCAAAAAATGAAGCATTTGCATTTTTTAAAAAAAATTATTACTACCTTGCACACTTAATTATTAATACATAATACAATGCAAGAAGGAACAGTAAAATTTTTTAATGTAACTAAAGGTTTCGGATTTATCGTACCAGCTAATGGCGATAGCGAAATTTTTGTACATTCAACAGGCCTTATCGATGAAATCCGTGAAAACGACAAAGTAGAATACGATGTTGAAAGCGGTAAAAAAGGTTTGAATGCGATCAATGTTAAAGTAATCTAGATTATTATAACCATAATTCGTACAAGCTTCCTGATGAGATATCAGGAAGCTTTTTTTATGC